>JAEEGL011577086.1_pt1 | contig 308019 bp, 261 predicted proteins | sample 9134231 | NCBI WGS metagenome assembly JAEEGL01 (sample SAMN16246548, study PRJNA631951) | gut metagenome | biome: gut microbiome; feature: rumen; material: fiber-attached | host: Bos | place: Iran: Karaj | collected 2018-10
ATTGGTATGGCACCTACAGGTGGTATCGGTTATGGAATAGACAGACTGACCATGCTTCTGACAGACAGTCCGGCGATCAGAGATGTCCTTCTGTTCCCGACTTTAAAATCCATTTAAGAATATGTGCTGTAAAATCAAGCATTTAGGTATTTCGAGACTTAATTTGACGACAGTTTGACGACAAAATGTTACGTGATAAAAGATAATAATACGTGATAATACCTTTTTGTTGAAAAAATGAGTAGCAAAAATTTAGCGATTCTTAGAACTAGTTTCTAGGAATCGCTTTTTTTCGTTATTCAATAATTTACTACGTGACAAAGGAGGAAAACATGTCGAAAGTAATCGCAGTAGCAAATCAAAAAGGCGGGGTAGGAAAAAGTACCTCAGTAGCAAATCTCGGTATAGGATTGTCAAATCTTGGTTACAAGGTATTGGCTATCGATCTGGACAGTCAGGGAAGCCTGACAGCAAGTCTTGGATTCACACATCCTGACAAATTAGACACTTCAATCGCAAACATGATGACAGGTATCATCAACGAAGAGCCTTTGGATATCCATGAGGGAATAATCCATCATGAGGAAGGCATAGATCTTATGCCGAGTAATATCGAGCTGTCAGGTCTTGAAGTTTCACTGGTAAACGTTATGGGAAGGGAAATGGTCCTTAAGGAATATGTGGACAGGATAAGGGATGATTACGATTACATTTTGATTGACTGCATGCCCTCACTTGGAATGCTCACAATAAACGCTTTGGCATGTGCAGATTCAGTTCTTATTCCTGTTCAGGCAGCCTATCTTCCCGTAAAGGGATTGGAACAACTGTTAATGACCATCAATAAGGTCAGAAGGCAGATCAACCCTTCTCTTCAGATAGAGGGGATACTTATCACAATGGTCGATTCAAGAACAGGATATGCAAGGGATATCTGCGAGCTGATCAAAGATAGCTACAAAAATGCTATAAGAGTCTTTGATAAGACAATCCCAATGTCAGTAAGAGCAGCTGAGACATCAGCAGAAGGCATCAGCATATTCAAGCATGATCCTAAGGGAAAGGTAGCAGAGGCTTATAAGGAATTAGCAAGGGAGGTGGCTGACAATGGCAAATAGGAGCGCTTCAAAGATACATATAGAATCATATGATGAATTGTTAGGTGTTGCTATAAGTGAGACAGGAGCAGCCATGGAGATAGATATAAAGAAACTCCATCCCTTCAAGGATCATCCTTTTCATGTTGTAGATGACGAAAAGATGTCAGAGCTTGTCGAAAGCATAAAGAAGAATGGTGTGATGGTACCAGGTCTTGCAAGAAAGACGGGTGCTAATGAATATGAGATCATATCAGGTCACAGAAGAAAAAGAGCATGTGAACTGGCAGGTCTTATCACAATGCCGTTCTTTGTAAAGGAAATGAATGATGATGAAGCTGTAGTTGCGATGGTTGATGCAAACATACAACGAGAAGAGATTCTTCCAAGTGAAAGAGCCTTTGCTCTTAAGATGAAGGTTGATGCGATAAGCCATCAAGGAGAGAGATCAGATCTATCTTCTACACCAACGGTGCAGAGGTTGTCGGTTGATGAAGTAGGTGAGGAATTTGGTATCAGCAGAGAAACAGTAAGAAGATATATTCGGTTAACCGAACTTACCCCCGAGTTGTTGGACTTAGTTGATAAGAGAAGACTAGGTTTCAGACCGGCAGTAGATATCTCCTATTTAAAAAAGAAGGATCAAAAGACAGTCTACGAATTCATTATAGATGATAGAGTATCGATAACTATGGATCTCGCAAAGAAACTCCGGACGCTGTCTGAAGAGGGAACTCTCAATGTAGCGATGATTCAGATGGTTTTGGTACCACCAAGCAAGAGCGACAGGACACTAAAACTGAACGAGGAATCACTTGTAAAATACTTTGATAAGAGTTTTTCTGAAGAAGAGATTAAAAAGGTAGTATTTGGGTTATTGGATGACTGGGCTAGTCGCAGAGGATAATACAATGAGTGAATCATATAAGCTGGATTATTACTATGGGATGGAGTCTATGCAGTTCCAGTTCTATAGGATACCTAAGATACTGATCCAGGATGCAAGCTTTAAGAATATATCATGTGAAGCGAAAATGGCATATGGACTAATGTTAGATAGAATGTCGTTGTCTGCGAAGAACGGATGGATAGATGATCTTAACAGAGTCTTTATCAACTATAAGATAAGTGAACTGATGAATGATCTTTGTTGTGGCAAAGATAAGGCGCTAAAAATCCTTTCAGAGCTTGAAGGACAGGCGGGTCTTATCGAGAGAGTAAAGAAGGGTTTGGGTCAGCCTTCAATTATATATGTAAAGAACTTTATAAGGTGTACTACCGAAGTCCAGTGTTCTGATTTTCAGAATCGAAGAATGAGCGGTATGAATATGCGTGTCGGTAAATCAGACTCACACGATACTGAAAATCAGATACAGCCGATACTCAAAAACAGAATCACGAGAGTCGATTATTCAGAACCAAATCAGACTAATGATATCTATACTGAACAGAATGATAATCAATCTATCAATCAGACATTTTATGACAAGATGGATACGATGGACAAAGACTCTCTTGAAAGATACATCAAAGAGCAAATCGGTTGTCAGTGTTATGCATGTGAATAATGAGACAGGAATAATTCAACCGGTAAAGGAAATAGGAGATTATCTTGCTGATAAGGATGTTTTTTTTCATGTTGATGCCACTCAGAGTTTTGGCAAGCTTGTAGATGAATTAAAAAATCTGAAATATGATATGTTGTCTATGAGTGCTCATAAATTGTCTGGGCCTCAAGGGATAGGAGCACTCATACTAAGAAAGAAACATTACAAATTACCACCTGTGAAAAACATAATGTATGGAGGTCAACAGGAAAGAGGAATAAGACCCGGGACTATACCTGTAGCTTTGGTAGCAGGTTTAGGGGAAGCATGTAGTATAGCTAATCAAGAATATAAAGAAGTAAATAAGCATAATAAACAGATCAAAGAAACCATTACTGATTTATTGGATAATTCATCTCTAAAATACCATTATATGTTCATATATTGATAAGGCTATTTTAAATATTCATGTTAAGAAAAGAATGAGCAGACATGTCGGACACAGTGCACCGGGATTATTTAAAGGAACAAGATTTCATACAGGCATTTCAAAACCTATCGAGTATGAAGAACTAAAACAGCAAAAGGGCATATTATATATCACAAATAAAAGAGTAATTTTTCAAGCATCGGAGAATGCATTTGATTCCCAGTATTGATTTCGTATTTTATATAAAGAATAAAACACCATTTGATATGGTTGTTGAAATGAGAGATGCTGAAATAAACGATTACAGAGTTAGAACAATAGGTAAACTTTTTTTGAAGGCAAACTCTCAGACAATAAGTAGTGATATGCATTTAAAAGATGATGATTTAAGTTTGATCGGAATAAAACAAATTAAAGATATCAAAAAACTTAAGGTAGACTTTATATATGTGATTAATGGCAAAATTGAGCGGAAAGAATTGATGCTTGAGCCGCAAGAGGTATAGAAATGTCAGATGGTGGATTATCTAGATTAGACAAGACAATGATGGGAAAGTTATAGAATGAACAAATTATAAAAATGCGGATTTGATGGAAACCAGAGGCTATAAGAATGATGAAAGAAATATATCGTTTAGCACATCTTTACGATTGCGAAAAAAGTGAGTTTGGTTTAAAGAAAATAGAGGAAGGCAAATATTTAAGTTTTAGTCCGGCAAGTATTAATAGTAGAGAGAGAGAATACAAATTAGTCGGGAATAAACTGCTTCAAAATAAAGGAGATAAAGGCCCTATTGTATGCGGTGACGTTATATATTTCGATGATGTAGATTTTCGATTCAGAGAAAATGGTTTGATGCATGAGAAAAATGAGGTAATAAAATACTATGAGTCTTTGCTCGATACGTATTATTATTTTTATCCTGATGGAACGCTTCATATAGTGCAGGTAACTGGAGAATTTGATGATAGGGATAAATTCTATTATCTTCATTACGATAGAATTTATGATCCTGATAAAATTATCAGTTTTGGGAAGTATGAAATAAATGGAAATTTTGTAAGATTGATATATGATAATGAGGTTGATTTTTGGTGGTATCATGAAGGATACATCTACAGATTCATTTATGTATCAGAAGATTTGCTAGATAAACTCATTTTTTTTATTGGAAATTTGGAAACAACTACGGTCGATGAACCGTTACCTATTACATCCCATAATGCATTGAGGCATATCTATTCAAAATGTCCCAATATTTTAAACGATAGACGGTTATTGAGAGCTTATCTATCAGACTATTTTTATGATGATAAAACTTTGTTAAATGTTCTAATGCTGAGTTTCGATGAAGGAATTCCACAGGAAATAGAACAAACAAAAACAAATGATGGCCTTATATTATCAAGGATGAAAAAGAAATTGATCATATCCTATGCGATCTCTGATTCTGTTGCTGATCAGGTGATCAAAATGTGGGTAGAGGCGATAAAAGGTGAATCTGATTTTGTATAATCTATTCAAATATATATTGATATTATAAAGGTGAAAATCGTTTTTGAGGATTAGTAGAATAAAACAACATAAGGAGAAGCATTCACTATTGATTTTGTGGCCACAACAATGTATAATATAAACAGTTGTGGAGGTAGTTATGGCAAGACCCAAATCAGACAATCCAAAGAATCATGTAATAAAGGTCAGGATGACTGAAGAAGAGTATGAAAGGCTTTTGGCATACGCTACCAGAAACAATCAAACAATGTCCGATGTGATAAGTAAGTCCCTTGATAAGACCTACTCATCTGAAAAGGACAAAAAGTGATGCTTCTCTTTTTATATGGAAGAAAGAGGAGATGAAATAAATGGCAGAATATAGAAAAGACCCTAAAGGTAGGGTTTTAAGGAAAGGCGAAAACTACAGAACAAAGGATCATCGGTATGAATATAAATATACCGATCCGCTTGGCAAGAGAAAGAGCATATACGCAAATGATCTTGCAGAGCTGAGAAAGAAGGAAGACGATCTTAAACGAGACCAGCTTGATGGATTAAAGACCTATGCGGAAGGAAATTCGACCATCAATCAGGCATACGACAGATATATAAAGCTTAAGAAGAATATCAGAAGCACGACAAGAGCCAATTATGACTATTTGTTTGACAAATATGTAAGAGAGACGTTTGGAAAAAAGAAGTTGTCTTCAATAGTAACTTCAGACATAAAGATGTTTTACAACCACCTTATGGAAGAAGTCGGATTGCAGGTAGCGACAATAGATTCGATTCACGGTATCTTACATCCTCTGTTTGACATGGCTGTCCAGGATGATGTGATAAGAAGAAATCCTACAGATGGAGTCATGAAGGAGTATAAAAAGGCAAACAAGCCAAAGAAGAGGCTTGCTTTGACAAGACCTCAGCAGAAAGCCTTCTTGGAATACGTCAAAGACCATAAGGTATACAGAAAATGGCATGCAGTATTTGTATTCATGCTGGGAACAGGCGTAAGGGCCGGAGAATTATCAGCCATCACATGGGATGACTGTGATTTTGAAGCAAGAGTCATACATATTAGGCACAATCTGGTATACGACAGTTTAAGAAAAGAACAGGGCAAAGAAGGAAACTATTCTGTTAATAATCCCAAGACTTCTGCCGGGATACGGTCAATCCCGATGCTTGATGCAGTATATGATGCATTGATGGAGATAAGGGAAGATCAAAAGGCAAACGGCTTTAACAAAACTATAATAGATGGATACTCGGGTTTTGTGTTTAAGAATAAAGACGGTAACTGTCTTATAGACCAAAATATTAACAAGGTGATAGCCAGGATAGTTGATGACTATAACAATATGGAAGAAATAGAGTCAGCAAAGCAAAAAAGAGAACCTGTTTTGTTACCTGCATTCAGCTGTCACATTCTTCGTCACACCTTCTGCTGTCGACTTTGCGAAGTAGAAAAAAATTTAAAAATAATCCAGTCGGTGATGGGGCATGAGAATATTGAGACCAGTCTTAATATCTATGCCGAAGCCACTGATGATATGAAAAAAGAATCATTTGACGAGTTGTCAAATAAGTTTTATTTGTTCTAAGATTGAAAGAGAGCATCATTTGTTTGACGACAAAAAGGTAGCTTTGACGACAGGCTGACGACTAAAAGTTAAATGATAATACCTAATAATACTTTATTGGGTTTTAGAGTTGAAAACCAAAAACATGATAATACTAAATAAAATATCATAATGGTTTCAGTAAAATAGGATGTATTATTAATCCCGACCTTAAAGTCCATTTCTAAAGAAGTGTAGTAAAATCAAGTAAGATAACGCTCCTGAACCAAAATAGTTGATGGTTTAGGAGCCATTCTTATTGACAAAAACTAACGAGTATTAGTATAATAACTAATATTAAGAAGCAAAAGCATCAGGAGTTTAAGAATGAATAGAAGAGAAGAGATAATCTATGCGACATTGGAGCTTGCATCCGTTAACGGGATGAAAGGTGTATCGATGGCTCAGATCGCAGATAAAGTAGGCATTAAGGCTCCATCATTGTACAACCATTTTGGTTCCAAGGAAGAAATTATCCGTGAGATGTATGTTTTCCTGAGAGAACAGGCTCAGAAAAGCAATCAGGGCAAACCAGTTGACTATTCGGAAATGTTTGAGGGTAATAGTCTGGAAGAGATACTCCTTTTATCCGTGTCGTCATATATCGGAATGGTATCAAACAAGAACATGCTGCAGTTTTTTAAAGTTCTGTATTCCGAACGGTCAACAGATCCTAGCGCTGCTAAGATCATGGTTGAAGAGACTGAGCGTATGCTTTCACAGTCCAGAGATCTGTTTTATGCATTAGCCGTTCATGGGAAGATCAGTAATCAGAATGCCGATATGGCTGCAATGACATTTTCACTTACAATTCATTCGCTTATCGATTACAGAATGGATAAGATAACGGCAGGAGAACTGGAAGGATTTGGGGATGGAGAAAGCCCCGTACCTGAGAAAATAATCAGTTTTATTAAATGGTTCAGTAACCAGATTGGAGAAAACGGTAATGAATAGAAAATTGATAAACTGGCTTGGATTATTAGGTGTTGTAGCGCTTGCTTCCTATGCGGCTGCAATGATATTTTCACCGATGGCGTTTCCGGGATATAATTGGATGGAACAGGCTGCCAGTGATCTGTCTGCAGATTCGGCCCCGTCCAGACATCTGTGGGATCAGCTGTCGGCGCTATATGAGACGGGAAGTGTTGTTTGTGCTACATGCATAGCGATATATGTGTCTGAAAATAAGACAGGGGTCAAATTGTTCAGGCTGGGTTTATATCTTTTTACGATCATGAACTGGATATCAAAGGTAGGATATCAGATGTTTGCTCTTTCTGATGCAGGTAAGGATATAGCAGGATTCCAGGAAGTGATGCATATGGTTGTAACGGTATGTGTTGTTTTGCTGTCGATAGTCTCACTGATCATCCTGATAATTACGGGCTGTAAGGATAAAGAGGCAAAAGGAGTGGGCATTTGGGCAGCAATTGCGCTTATAATGATGTTCATGGGACCTGTTGGCATGGCGGCATTTCCTCCGCAGTACTTCGGTATATTTGAAAGATTCAGCACTTTTACTGCTGTAGGATATAATGCTGTACTTGGAGTATATTTGTTTAATGGTTTTAAAAGATCAGTACATGTAGATGGTTTAAACAACTGATCTTTCATGGATGGTTCGTTTACCTTGTTGTGATAGGTCATAGACATAAAAACTTTGTTAAAGGAAATGTGGTTTTTGTTTCGGCTTCGGGATTGGAAGAACCTTCGTACCTGTTTATCGAAGCAAATGAGAATACTCTAAGTTACAAGCATTTAGACATTTTTTAGATATGTCCCAAACAATCATCTGACTTAGCATATTAAAAGATCAGTTAAACTGGTCTTTTTTTTAGTCTTAGAAAGATTAGATAAAAGAAAAGTCTAACATCTCAAAAAGTGAGGGCAGGTGGAGTCGAATCAACAATGTGTATTATATTATCTAGTTTGCACCTCAAGACTAAAAGCAATATAATGTAATACATTTACGAAAGGAGACAAAACAGATGGAAAACAAAGAGAAAAAACAAAACGAAAAAGAATGTGATAATACGATATGTACTAAGAGAAAACTATCTGATTATATCGACGAAAGCCAATACATAATATCTCATGGAACAAGACGCGCATATGATAAGAAACTCACAATATCAGACGATGGAATCATGAAACTGAACAGTACATTTGTAAATGCTACAAAGGAACGTCGATTTGCAGTGGCTTTCGCAAAGGATTTTGAAAGAGTTATACTTGTATCGGAATGTGAAGAAGAAATCCGGTTTTCTAAAAATGGTACGACCAGAGATCGCGATATATCAAATAAGATAGCTAATCTTGGATTCGATATGCCATTGACTTATATTATGAAGTGGGATGAAGAAAGAAAACTGTGGCAGGGAAAGCTTGATAAGCGTTCCGAGACATGAAAGCATTACAGGCGCAAGCGGGACAGGATCAGGAAGCGAGAATATTATGAAAAGAACAGATATTCTATTTCGAAGAGAATAATGGAGAAATATATACCTGGTGAAATTCAGAGAATACAAATGCTAATACCTGACAGAGTGAATGAATTATTAGATCAATACACCTTTGAGAATAGTGAAAAGTATATCCGATATGCATTAAAGTGGTATGGAATATATGAAAATAGAGAATTTTATGCTGATTGTTACAGTAATGCAGCATTAGGATATTATTACAGCATATGCAGATGTGCCTATTGCGATTATTCTTATGTAGAAAGATACATCAGGAAAATGATAAGGATAACAATAATATGTGGAATCAATACATCAAAAGAAGTAGAGAGCATCTGTAGAGAAAATAATCTCAAAGCCATAAGTTTCGATGAATTATATGGAATCGATAATAGATATTAAAACTATGAAACGGGTCATTGATGGCTCGTTTTTTGTGTGTGAAGCGGTAAATCAAACATATAATCTGTCTTTCAATTCGTATATGATCTTTAGAAAACAGATTTGTTACATAATAAATTATATTATCTATATATATGAAACTATAATGGAATATTATATGGAAAAACACTATCTTAAGTATCGACAGGAACATAACAGTAGCTTTGAGATTTGAGATAAGAACATGAAAAAGAGTTATATTCTTATTGTAAATATTTTAATTATGGTCGCCATATTGACCTTCGTTGTTTTCTACTCCAGATATACAAACCATGAGGCCTATCAGAGGCAGATAGAGCACTTTGAGAATACAACGGTTACCATGGAAAAGGTAACGGAGAATTATCTGGAAGGTGAGCAGAACATATGCGATGTATGGGCACACTATATAAACAACAAAAACATGAGTATGCAAGAGGCGATAGAGTATATCCGTGTATCACATGTGCTTACTAACGCTTCGGCACATCTGATCTCTACGGAAACACTTACCGGTCTTTCTACGCGTCCGAAACAGGGAACAGTCGATGAATACGATGTTTCATATAAACGGTTGGACATCCTGAATGATGTGAATTGGATCGATGAGATAGGAAAGTCGATCAACATTACCCGTGCTTATACCAATCCGATGAATGGCGAGCAGTCATTGGCTTTCTGCAATATGGTCACTTTGTATGATACGGAAAGTAAGACATCTAAGAATGCGGTTCTTTTGAGAGTGATCCCGATCTCGGTACTTGAACAAAAATGGGTCTTTCCGCAATCAGAGCTTGCAAACGCCGAGCTGTCAATGATCGATTCTGACGGTGATTACATCCTCAAGGGATACAGTTTTAAAAACGCCAGCTTTTTTGAATTTTACAATTCCTATAATACAACGGACCCCAAAACGACGAAACAATTGTATGAAAGGATCACTTCTTCGACGGGTTCCATTACGATGCTTAATTCACACAAAGAAGAGTGTATACTTGCCTTTACACCTGTTGATGCCGCAGCAGGATGGACAATGCTGGGATTTATACCGGCAGGTGATCTTGTTGTGGATAAGGAAAACTGGTTACTTTTTGGAGTTGTTTTTGTCGGTCTGCTGATACTGTTCATATGCGATCTTTGCTACATGCGTTTCTTAAACAAGCGCCTTCAGGTAACGGCAAGAGAAGCGGATAGCGCAAATAAGGCAAAGACCGATTTTCTATCTACGATGTCTCACGACATCAGAACTCCTATGAATGCGATCATTGGACTTACGACCATTGCGGAGAAAAATCTTAAAGATGTGGAATCTACAAAGGAAAGTCTTCGAAAGATTAGCCTTGCCAGCAATCATCTTCTGACGCTGATCAATGATATTCTGGATATATCAAAGGTGGAGAGCGGAAAACTTAAACTCAATCCTTTGACATTCTCCATTGTGGAAACGGTAGAAAACCTTGTAAACATTTCACAGCCGATGATTAAGGAAAAGAATCTTGAATTCAGTTTCCATATCAACCGGATGGAAAAAGAATATCTTTATACTGATCAGCTTCGACTGAATCAGATCTATATCAATGTATTAACAAACGCGATCAAGTACACTGAACCAGGCGGAAGTATCAGTGTGGATATGCGCGAGGAAAACAGTACCACAGATGGCTGTGTACGACTGGTCTATGTAGTAGCAGATACCGGTATCGGTATGAGTAAAGAATATATGGAGATCATGTATCAGCCTTTCTCGCGTCAGATAGACAGCCGAGTCAACAGCATTCAGGGAACCGGTCTGGGTCTGGCTATTACAAAGCAGATGGTTGAGCTGATGAACGGAACGATTGAATGTAACAGTGAGCAGGGTAAGGGAACGACTTTCACTGTCGTGTTGGATATACCTGTAGCTGACAGACAGAGGGAAGATATGCAGTTTGATTCCATTAATGTTCTGATCGTGGATGATGATGAGATAATGCTTGAGACTGCTGTTGATATTTTAAAATCTCTTGGTGCCGTGACGGAGTATGCGCAAAGCGGACTGGAAGCTCTTGGAATGATCGAACACAGACATCTTTCAGGGAAGGATTACGATGTTGTCATTGTTGATTGGAAAATGCCTGAGATTGATGGAGTTGAGACCATCAAACGAATTCGCTCAAATATAGATACAAATACTCCGATCCTGCTCATTTCAGCATATGACTGGTCAGACATTGAGGATAAAGCAAAAGAAGCAGGCGCGAACGGCTTTGTCAGCAAGCCTCTTTTTAGATCGATACTTTATGATAAGATCAATGCTCTTATAGGAAAAAAATCCAGATCCCTGGAACCGGAGGATGATCATTCCGATCTGCAAGGTATGCGCATCCTTGTAACCGAGGATAATGATATCAACTGGGAGATCATTTCGGCCATGCTTAGTATGTTTGGGATTATTACTGAGCGTGCTGAAAACGGACGGGTTTGTGTGGATATGTTACATGATGCAAAAGAAGGCAGTTATGAATTGGTCTTCATGGACATACAGATGCCACAGATGAACGGTCTTGATGCGACAAGAGCGATACGTGCTTTTAAGGATCACTGGGCAGCTTCGATTCCGATAGTTGCCATGACGGCGGATGCATTTTCAGAAAATGTCACGGAGTGTCTGAATGCGGGAATGAATGGGCATATAGCAAAGCCTGTAGATATAAAATTAGTCATCAAGGAAATCAGAAGAATCCGGGAAGGAAGAAAAATATCATGAAAAAGACAATGTGTATGATCTTAGCCATGCTGATGGTATTGGTGCTGGCTGCATGCGGTGCGGCACAGCAGGAAGCGGTTGCTGAAGAAGGCTTTAAGCCATCTATGGATACATCACTCAGCTGCCACATCAAAGTTGCCGGCGGTTATGACAATTTTGAAGCATTGGAGGCTGAATTTGATCGTTTCAACGAGTATTATCCCAATGTGGAATTGATGTTTACTAAGATCGATGATTATAACAATATGATCGGTACTGTTTTAAACGGGAATGATGCTCCTGACATCTATGTTAATTATTCCTGGATGTATGGAAGGGAACAGTATCAGTCTTCCATAGATCATGCAGAGGATCTGACCGATCCGGCTCTTGGGCTTGATCTTAACTGCATTCGAAGCAATATAATCCTTAATACGGATGATGGAAAACTCCCCATGGTACCGGTTTTTTCAAATACCTATGGGATGCTCGTAAATACGAGCCTTTTCGAAAAAGAGGGTCTTAAAGTACCAACGACTTATCAAGAACTTGTGACAGTGTGTGATGCATTTCATAAAAAGGGATATGAGAATCCGTTGATGGGATTCACTAATGCGGAGACAACATCACTGTTCATTTTGATGATCTATCCGTATTTTTGTCAAACTGTAGCAAGTGATGCAGAGGCTGTCAAAAAACTCAATGCCCTTGATCCTCAAGCAGGAAGCTATATGAGACCTTCCCTTGAGAAGGTGGTACAGTTCTTAAACGACGGCTGTGTGAATCTTGATGAGTGTGATAAGATTGAAAACAACTATGATGCCGTGATACTTCGCTTCTTTGAAGGTGATGTACCCATGATGATTTGTTCAGGAGATACAGTTTCAGGAACAAAGAAAAGAGAAAACCGTTCAGAAGCATTTATAGCGAATCCTTTTAATTACACCTTTGTACCAGTTCCGATGTCAGATGAAGGTGCTAATTTCCTTGATATGCCAAATCTTCAGTTCTCTGTCAATAAAGACAGTGCAAATCTGGACATGGCCAATGAGTTTATGCGATTTTTGATCACATCGACGGAACTTAATGAAATGGCACAGAACAAGGGGCTTATGTCACCGACCAAGGATTTGTCCTTTAACAGTATGTATGCCGCATTCGGGACAGTTTCGGAATCCAATATCCTGTCCCCTGAAGAATTCGGTTTAATGGATGATGCGGTCAAACAATTAAGACAGGCGGTTTATGCGGTTGGAACCGGTGAAATGACCATAGATGAGGCTGTTGCCCACTATGGTGCTTTTGAGCAATAAAACAACAACCGACTATTAGATATGCATAAGAAAGCGATCCATGGAGTATGTTTCGATGGATCGCTTTTTATATGATCAGAAATCATCTTGATAAATATGCGTTTCCTAAACAGAAAGTGTAATATCCAACAATATAAGGATTGCGCATAATATCAGAGCTGATATAAAGAGTGCCTTTTTTCGATTTTTGGCTATCCATGGATGTTTTTTACCAAGGAAATACAAAGGTATACTGAGGAGCGCTTCCAAAGCTACGATCGTGAGTATCCCTAAGGCGCCGTCACGGAAGTTTGTGATATCGAAACTTTTTCTGTAAAGACACATGATCACACCGGAAATTGCCATGGTTATGACAGCTCCTCTGAGAACGCTCCAGCCGGAGTCATAAGGATCACCGTCTATGTCAGTCCATGTAAACCACTCGTTAAACACGCCTTTTTCCGTTTTGACGATATCCTTTGCTATATCCATGAATCTATGTCCCTGCTTTTCTTCTTCAGCTATATAGTTAAGATAGTTGTCAACATTTAAGCTTTTTATATCTTCAGCACCTTCTTTAATCTTTTCGCAAAGATTAAGTGCACCCTTAAGCTCATCCATCTGCTTATGAAGATTTTCAATGTTTTCTTCCAGTGCCAGTGGCAAAGACTTGGCTTCATCAAACAGATCTGCAATGTCATTAACGGAGAAACCGATCTTTCTTAAGATCACGATCTTTTTAACTTTTTCCAGATCTTCTTTGGAATAGTCCCTGTATCCGTTTTCCTCACGTGAAGGACTGATAAGACCTTCTTTTTCATAAAAACGAATGGTGGCTCTCGGAATATCCAATGTTGATTCCATTTCCTTGATCGTCATTTTTTATGACCTCCCTTATAAATTCTATGGCAATCATAGAGTATAAACAAGGTTTACAGTCAATAGTTTTTTTCAAATATTTTAATTTTGTTATATATGATATGTGGATTTATGTATATTGAGTGGTGTTTTGGCGTGGTATAATGGTATCATGAATCGGAGTGTGGTTTTACAAATGATCAGGAGGTTATGAAATGGAAGAGTCAATGAAGGATTACAAGGAAATGCTCGAAGAGTCTTATAGTCTGATGGGAGACGGTGTTCATGATACGGATTCTCTTTTAGCATGGAGAAAAGCCGCAGAGCTTAAAGAATCACAGGAGAATATAACTGTTACCGTCACCGGGATAGTAAAGGGCGGTGTTGTAGCCGATTTTGAAGGTATAAGAGCTTTTATACCCGTTTCAAAACTGGCTCTTGAAAGAATAGATGATTGTAATCCGTTTTTGAGCAGGGAGCTAGAGGTAAGAGTATTTGAAGCAGATATTGATGAAGATAAACTGATACTTTCTGCCAAGGAAATACTTAAAGAAAAACAGGAGATACTAAAAAAGAAGAAGGTATCTGACGTACAGGTGGGACAGGTATTTAAAGGCGTGATCGCAACGATAAAAGATTACGGTGCCTTTGTGGATCTGGGTGACGGACTTTCAGGACTGGTTCATATATCACAGATATCGAATAAAAGGATCAAACATCCTTCGGTGGCACTTAAAGAAGGCGAAACTGTCGATGTTAAGGTAATTGATATAAAGGATGGAAAGATATCTCTTTCAATAAAAGCTCTCATGGATGATCCTGAAGAACAGGTTGAGGCAGATGAAGAGATAGTTATTCCAAAGTCAGAAGAAATAGGAACATCACTGGCGGATCTGTTAAAGGGTTTCAAGTTTGACTGATCTTAAAGTTTTGAAAAAGGAAACATAAAAGAGGAAGATTAAGAATGGTAAAGCATGTGATATTGTGGACACTTAAGGATGAGTATTCTTTAACAGAGAAGGCCAAGATCAAAGCAGGCATAAAGAGCGGTCTTGAAGGATTAAAGGGTTCGATACCCGGACTTATTGACATCAAAGTCAATACAGAACCTCTTATAAGTTCAAACTGTGATCTTATGCTTGATTCGACATTTGATAATGAGGATTCGCTTAAGGGGTATTCGGTTCATCCAGCACATGTAGAGGTCGCAAATACGATGGTCAGGCCATATACGGCAAGCCGGGTATGTATGGATTATGAGATATAAAGAACATAAGTATAATGTGTAGCTTATATAGTTGATACAGGGGTAAGAAGAATGGATACTACGAGTATAAGCGTTAATGTTCACAGCAGTATACGGATAGCCGGAAACAAGATAATATATATCGATCCCTTTGAGATAGACGAAGCAACACATGATGCGGACTATATCTTTATCACACATGATCATTATGATCATTTTTCTATAACCGATATATTTAAGGTCTTAGACGATAAAACGGTCTTTGTCATTCCCGCTCCTCTCGAGATGAGGGTAAGGAAGAACACACCTGTCGGAAGTCAGATATGCGTTGAGCCCGGTAAGACGTACGAGACAAAAGATTTTGTGTTTGAGACAATCCCTGCTTACAACAGATTAAAACCTTTTCATTCAAGAAAAGCAGGCTGGGTCGGATATGTGATAAACATAGACGGAACAAGGATATATATCGCAGGAGATACAGATGCAACAAAAGAAGCACAGAGCGTTAAATGTGACATAGCCCTTGTGCCCGTAGGCGGAACATATACGATGAATTACAAGGAAGCGGCAGCACTTATAAACAGGATAAAACCCCAATATGCCATACCCATACATTACGGAAGCATAGCGGGAGATAAGGATGACGGAGAGAAATTCAAACATCTGGTTGATACAAAGATACATGTAGAGTTAATGCTGTAGAAAGAGAAGAACAGATGATAGATTTGAACAAGGGTCTGTTTGAGACTATATGGATTGTCATGACAAACGGAATACCCTATATAATCCTTATATTCAGGCCGGTCAGCTTAGTAATCATTATGATTCTTTATATAAAGCTGTTACGCATGCATAAGATATACAGCATTCCTATGAGGCTTATGAAAAAGGCTAATCTTTCTTTTCTAGTGATGTCTGCTATAGCTTTTTTTGTATTTCATTTTTTGACGATAAAGATAAGCGGCATTGAAACAGTATCTTACGCATTTTTTAGAGATCTTGCATTAATCATATTTATTGTTACGGTTTTGCAGATGGGGCTTTTAAAGTTGCTGAGACAGATGTACTACAAAAACCGGGATAAATAAAATGGAGAACAAACAGAATGAAGAAGTGGTACGATGAAGAATATGAATTCACGATAGAAGTTACAGGATTCTTACACGGTGATAACACCGAGCATTACTGCCGTAACGGTGAAGAGATAGGAGATAAATATACATGCACGTATGGCTGTCCCGTAAGCAGTGACGGTTATGGTATCTGCTCCAAGACAATGATGATGCTCTATCCGTTAATGGAAGCTGTAAGGAGCGGAGGGGATCTTGAAAACTTAGGTGGTGACAGTAAGTATACAAAGACTATTGTATGTCCTGACGGTTGTGTGATATTTAAACTGACTGCGACACCTCTGGGTAATGAGAACTTTCATAAAGGTGGATTCTGGAGTTATCCGGATGAGACTGTCTGAGAGCAAGCAGGATAAAGGATAGGGGATAAATCGGGGGGATATAAGCTGAGAGTTAAGAAAGATTCTTTAAATGCGGATTTGCGCCGGTCGTAATGCTGATAGGAGGTATCGGATGGAGTCAAATACTTATTTAAGTTATGACAGATACTATCATCTGGTAAGGAAAACAATCTGCCGTTATATTGCAGGAAAGGTCAATTTTGAGGGAGAAACCATCCCTGATGATCTGGGTCCCATGTTTATCCTTTGCAATCACAACACGGATTTTGATTTTCTGCTTCTTTCTTCGGTAAGCAAAACACCGCTTGATTTCGTTGCGACCGAAACAATGCTGAGGATGGGAACAGTATCCAAGATATCAGCAAAAAAATTCAAGCCTATACTGCATGATAAAGGTTCGAGCGGAACAGGAACTCTTAAACAAATCGTATCAAGAATAAAAGACGGCAGGAGCGTTTTGCTCTTTCCGGAAGGCAACCGTTCTTTTGACGGCAAGACAGGAGACGTATCTGCATCTCTTGGCAAAACGGCAAAGATGATAGGAGCAACCCTTGTGGTGTACAGGCTTAACGGTGGATATTTTACAACACCCAGATGGGGAAGAGAGATACGAAAGGGCAGAATGTCAGGCAAAGTTGCAGCAATAGTTACTCCTGAAGAGCTTTCCGCTATGTCTGCACAGGATATTCAGAGTCTTATTAAGAACGGTCTTATGACTGATGCTTATGAGGAGCAAAAAGAAAACCCCGTTCTTTTCAAAAGCAATGTAAGAGCGGAGTATCTTGAATCTCTTTTATTTATCTGTCCAAAGTGCCAAAAGACAGGCACTCTTACTTCCAGGAAAGATGAACTGACATGCAGCTGCGGTTACAGACTTACCATGGATGAATACGGCTATCTTTGTGATGAGTATAACAAAAAGCATACCATAACCGAGCTTTTTGATGATCAGAAGATGTACCTTACAAAGATCAAAGATAATACTTTGGATCGATCCATATGGTCTGACAATGTGCAGCTTATTAAGTTAAAACGCGATCACAGTATTGTATCAGAGGAGGCTGTAAACCTTTCGGCCTTTAAAGATCATCTGATGATAAACAATGAGAAGTTACCAATAGATCATATCGTAAGTATTGATATCGTTCAAAGGAACAGACTGATCATACATGTAGATAACAGTGATGTACGTTATGAGTTTACCGGTGAAAATGCTTTTAACGCAGTCAAGTACCGGATTTGGTTCCAAATATCTTCTTCCTGAATAACAGGATATTGATGATGACAAATGATATAAACAGCAGTAACAGGGCAAGCGGCGGATTCTTTGGAGCAAAAGATGCAAGGAACATTAGCGGAAAGCCAAATACAATTGCCGGAAAGTTCTGGTATACCATGTTGTCGGATGCCGGTGTTGTGAATTTATAATCAACTTCTCTTAAAAGGATTATTCCAGTACTGGCTGTACCTGTCAGCATGCCATACATCATAAGAAACTGTTCTCTTTTGTACTCAGGGAATAGTCTGTCGGCAACAAAATGATTATAGGCAAATGTGGCTGTAAGTCCGACTGTTCCTAAAATGATAAGAACGATCCAGTAACTCTTTATAACCTCAAGTCTTATAGCGGCAATTCCGGCAACAACCATCAGGTCGAACAAAAAGTTGCTGATCCTTGTCATAAGAAAATCATTCAGGTAAGATCTGTGGATTATACCTTTGTCGGTCAGTTTCATCACTACTGACTTCATTATCGTAGCCGTTATAACACCCAATAGGAAGTTAAAGCCATATATCACGGATCTCATTCCGGGAAGAAGGGAACCCAAAAACTTCATGATCAGAAATGTCAGCATGTAAGCGGATGTTACAAATGCAAACTGCACTGTGATCTTGTCCATGCTCTCCTGCATGGGTATCTCATTTATTCCCTGGATCTCTTCGGATTTTATTGCAACCGCAGTTGCGCTGTTTCCTACAATAAGACCTTTGTATTTCATTATATTCAGATAGATAACACCGCCGATACTTGCGCTTAAAAAGCCTAAAGCGGCAATGGAAAGACCGAAACTCTTTCCGCCAATGAAGCCGAAATCATTTTCATATATCCCGCCATAGTTTAAGGCCTGTCCCGTACCCTGACCATAGCCGAAGGGTAAAAGAAGTCCGGAAGCGGGAAAGAAACTTGGAACTATGATCGCTGTTATGATAGTGATACCAAGACCTAAGACTCCCTGTAAAAGGTATGTCGAGACTGTTGTAAGACCGGTATTGAAGATGTCTGTCATACGTTTCTTTGAAATCTTGGTCTTCGAGGGTTTGAAAGCTGTAGCTATGAATCCCAGAGCAAGAGAATGATAGGTGATTATTTCCAGGGCAGCGTTGCCTTTGCCACCAAAGAAATCCGTATCGAACATATCTGCATTGAATATAAGCTTATAGATAAATGCTATTAAAAGAAGAATGATACCGCCTAAGACCGAAGCGGGCATCAGTGAGTTGCGAAGCGGCTTTATCAGACGCTTTAAAGTATTGGCTGTGATAACAGCAAGTAAAAGAACGGAGATGAGGAGCAAGAATCCCCATACGTCGTTATCCCAAAAGTTGTTCATTTTGTCTTCCTCCAATAACTATAATATATTTTTGACGGTACTGATTGCAAGATTTATAAGAATTTTCATACATATAATTTTTATGAATTGTTATCCGGTTGTATGTCTGAGAGTTTTGTTTATAATTGAATTGTATGGTTAAAGCTAATAAACGAAACATATAAGAGTTTTTTGAGGTACATATAATGGAAAACATAATCATGACACCTATAGGAAAAGTAATCAACGAGGTAGCTGAAAGAAAGGATACATCATGGGGTAGCGATACATCCAGCATAGTTCTTGACAAATCCTACATTTCGGGGTTAAAGGGACTTGAGGATTTCTCTCATGCGATCATCATATTTTACCTTGATAAGGCTCGGTATATAAAGGAGAAGCATCTGCAGAGAAGACCGCAAAACAGAGATGATATGCCACTTGTCGGGATCTTTTCCCAGAGAGGAAAGGACAGGCCCAACCGGATAGGAATGACATCTGTTGAGATCGTTTCCGTAACGGATGACACCTTGACGGTAAAGGGACTGGATGCCGTAGACGGAACGCCGGTTTTAGATATAAAACCGTATTATCCTGCATACGATAAAAAGCAGGCTATGGTACCGGAATGGGTAGACAGATTGATGGAACATTATTTCTGAAAAATTCTATTACAGATCAAGTGATAAGATACATCTAAAATGGTGAAAAGTATGAAAAGGTTTTTGTTTTTTCTAACGGGGGTGTTTTTGATAATGGGATTGTTCGGATGCGGAAAGAAAGTGTATGCACTGAATTTTGACGGTTATGGCTTTGAATCAAAGAAAACCTCGTATGAACAGGGAGAAGAAGTAACTGTTTATTACGATATCATCGCAACAGACACGGATTACAGTTTTTATTGTGACAGTGATGTAGATATGAAGCGGAATTATGATGATAAGCATGGATATGTTTTCGTTTTTACTATGCCGGATCATGACGTTACGCTGCATGTTGAATCGAGAAATACCATGGAATATGATCCCAGTGCGAATCTTTCCGAAACACCTGAGAATCTTGAAGCTGAGATCAATCCCGAGAATATGCTGTTCGATTATTATGAGAAGAGTGTAGCAACCGAAAACGGTGACGGTTATGAAGAATATGTATTGTATGAGAGAGAAGAAGGAAACGGAACGATCCTGGCCGTATATGTGAAGGAGGAAGGCGCAGACGAAAAGATGGAATGCTGCCTTGTTCCGGATGAAACATGGGATTACTGCATGAACATAGCCAGAGGTTATAACATGGCAGGCTGGGAGAAAGAGACCAGTCTGGAGGGTAAGTATATCGTAGTTAAATTCAAAGATTCAAAAGGTGAACCGGTGCGTGTCACCTCGGATGAGATGCCAAAAGACGGATATGGAGCGTTTGATTCCATTTCGGAGATACTGTGGAAGGCGTGGAAGCAGTACGGGGAATAGTGCTTATAAAATGCAGGGTTTGTGTTTAAGGGGGTAAAGAGTATGGCAGTAACAGTGATCCTTTTTTTCATCATGGCAGCATCCTTTATATGGATGATGATCAATCTGTTTAATGTTTTACGTGTAAAGACCAAGATCTTAAGTAAGCGTGAACTGAGAAAAGAGGTATTAAAACAGGCAAACAAATTCAGATTAAAAGATCCTGTTATAACGTGCGATTATTGCGGGTGCAAGATCGATACAAAAAAAGATAAGAAATGTCCCGGATGCGGAGCTTCCTATAACCTTGATGAAGAATGGATAAGACGTCATGATGTAAGTGAAGAATATTTAGAGAAGAATTCGGATAAGGTTAATGAGACACTCGAATCGAAGAACAGTGAAGAGACCAAAAAGGCTAAAAAAAGACTGCTGATCTCCTGTTGTATAACAGGTGTACTTATCGCACTCTTTTGTGTATCCGGAAAGATCGAATACAGATACCCCGAGACAAGAAAGAATGAAGAGCTTAACAACGGTAAGAGCTATCATACGTATGCCGAAGCTGATTATTCTGTTGACGGAGACGGTATAGTCTATGAGGATGATAATATAACCATAAAGATCACAGGGATATATCATGGCGATCATACCTATTCTGATGAGCTTTACGGTTCTGTCGGCGATGTTAAAGTGGGATTCCTTATCAGCAACAGGACAAATGAAGATGTGCAGATAGTCTGCACATGTGATTCAATAAGCGGGATAACCAGAGAATGGTCATATATATTCTTTAATAATAAATTTAGGAAGAACAGTGATACGACTATATATGAAGAAATATATTCCGTACCTCAACAGAGAGTATCGGAACTGATCTTCTCAGAGATAAAAATCCGTTATGATGACCCTTCTGAAGATGTGGATTCTAAAGATCCGGTCATTGTTTCAACAGGAGCAGACAGATCGGAGATTCTTGATAAAGAGGATTTCATACTGCTCTATTCAAGCGAAAAGGTAGATATTTATAAGTATTACATAAAGAATGATAAGGAAGACTGTGATCTTATCATTCATAACAAGACCGACAAGACCATGACCATGGAATGTGACGGGGTTACTGCGGATGATAAGGATGTTAAGAATCCGTATGTATTCTACAATACATCTGTTCCGCCGCATTATACTTTCGTGGCCAATTATTATCATGCGTTTGATTATGATTACGGTGATACAAAGGGCAAGGCGGTCCAGACATCTTTTACGTTCAAGTTTAGAGAGGATCCCAAACAGAGTTTTTCGACCGGATATTTTGATATGTGATACAAACCGAGATCGATAAGATCAGACATGTGATAATGTTATGACCCGTGAAAATATAGGATGAAGGTAATTTAGGAGGAAGGAATGAGTAATAAGTTATCGACTGAATATGGTGAGTTTCTGCACAATAACCGTATCAAGGTCAACAAGTATTTAAATATGGTTCTGTGGTTTTTTGTGATAACAGGACCTGCAATAGCACTGGGAGTCAAGGGAGGAATATTCCCTTATCTTACCTATGGTACATGTTTAAGCATTTCTGTTGTTGTCATAGTTCTGTCAACGATCCATCTGATCCTGACAAAGCGGATACCAAGTTCGAAGGTGACCTGTATCTTTGCGCTTACAGCTCTGGATATACTGATCGTGTACATGTCTTATTCACATGTAAGCATTCATCTTACATGGTTTCTTGTTCCGCTGTTAAGCCTTCTGTTTTGTGATAAGATCATATACTTTTATGCAGTCATACTCAATTATATTTTGATGTTTATCACTACATGGCTGACTGCGCCGTATTATTCTGCAGTGAGAACGGATCATGAATCCGTGGGAGCATATTTTGCCGATGTGATGAGCGGTTTTACCATAGAGACCATCATAATGTTCGCATCCGGATATATCATCGGAAAACTGACACTGGAATACTTTAAGGGTCTGTTCGATCAGTATAAGGTGATCCGTGAACAGGAAAAGGAAATGAAAGAGAAGATGGAGATACTCGATTCTATGGCAGAGATCTATGACAATGTCAATCTGATAGACTTTGTCAATAACACCGAGGTATCCCTGAGAGGTGAAAATCAGGAGATACATGGTATAGATATGAGTGCGCAGACGCAGACCATCATGAATCAGAGGATAAAGAATCAGGTAATGCCGGATCAAATGGAGAATTTCTTAAAGTTCACCAACATAAAGACCGTAAGAGCAAGACTGTCGCATAAGAAAGTCATAAGCTCTGATTTCATAGACATAGTTTCGGGATGGTTCAGAGCACAGTACATAACAGTTGATTCTACATTGGACGGTATTCCTAATGTTGTTATATTCACGACAAGAAATGTAGATGAGGAGAAACGCAGGGAGGAGAATCTTATCAGGATATCAATGACTGATGAGATGACAAGACTCTTTAACAGAAGATGTTTTGATGAGGATCTTAAAGAATTAAGAAAAAGTGAGCTGGCGGAGAATTTTGTATTATTCTCTGTTGATGTCAATGGATTAAAGACCGTAAACGATACAAAAGGACATGCGGCAGGTGATGAACTGATAAAGGGAGCCGCCGATTGTCTGGCTCTTTCGATAGGAAATAAAGGAAAAGTATACAGAACAGGCGGCGATGAATTCATGGCCATTGTTCATACAGACAATCCGGAGGAACTTAGAAAGAGTATCCAGGATAGAACAAAAGAATGGCATGGTATATACACAGACGAGATCACGCTTTCTGTGGGCTTTGCAACAACCAAAAACCATAAGGATAAATCTATAGATGAGCTTGAGCATATCGCAGATGCGGATATGTATAACGAGAAAGAAAAGTTCTATAGAGAAAGAGGGCTTGAGAGAAGAAGACAGTAGGACGTTTCCCGATAAAAAAGCTTATTTAAGGTCAAACGCAAAATAAACGGGCTTATTTACTGTTTTTATTCATATATTTTGATGTGATGTTCATTTATAATGATTAATGTAGGGAAGGGTATTAATAAACGGAGGTGCATATATGACGATTCTTATTATTTTGGTTATCATTGTTGTGTGTATATTGGGATGGTTCATATCAACATCAAACAACATTAATCGTGTAAAACTTAAGATAGAGGAAGCTCTTTCGGGAGTGGAGATACAGCTTAAGCAAAGATATGATGTGCTCATGCAGGGCAAGAACATTGCTGAGCAGTATGCAAAGCATGAGCAGAAGGTGTTTGAGGAATTAAGACACCTTACTCAGGTTCCGAACAATGCTACAATTGATCAGCTTAACGAAGCATCCAAGACTCAGGAGACGGCTGTGAGAGGTCTTTTTGCATTGGGAGAGGCATATCCCGAACTGAAAAGTGCGGAGATCTTTAACAATCTGATCAAGACTCTTTCTGAACAGTCACAGCAGTATTCCGCATCAAGACGTGCCGTAAACGGAAATATAACAAAACTGAACAACTATATAGTATCGTTTCCTTCTTCGATCGTATGCGGGATGAAGGGTGTTGACAAAATGGATTATATACACGAGGAGAACATCGACCAGATCAAAGACATAGACATGAATATGAATCTGTAGGGATGTGATATATGGGAAACGGACAACTCAGAAGAAAACTCAACAATTGTGATCTGGATCCTGAAAAGAAAGAACAGGTACTTAAAGAACTGGAGTACTTTAATTCTATCGCACCCAGGAGCTTAAAAGAAAGACTCCATATAAACAAAGAAAAGATGCAGGAGTTTACAGAGGAGCATAAGGTCGGGGTTGCTATAGGCCTTGTTCTGCTGATACCACTTATCATCATGCTTATGGCAGTTGCTCTGCAGTTCGCGGTTATCTTCGTGGTTTTCTGGGCCTTGTTCAGGACTAAAAGAGGCACACCGGAATATCAGGCTTATGATTTTAAAAATAAGGTGGCGCTGCCGACTGTCAGACTGTTTGATGATAAATTGGATCTTAACTATCATTACAACCGCAGTGAACTGATCGACGAAGACATGCACTACGGGCAGGCTCTGGTGGAAGAGCATCTGGTCCGTCCCATGAACAAGCGCTACAGAGATGTTACGTACTCTGCCTGCTCCTATGACTGGGGTAATACAGAGAATACAGATGCGTTCGAATTTATGGGATATAAACTGTACCATGAATGGGAAGACTCAGACGGTGACAAACATGAGGATATATACTTTGACGGTGTGATCTTAAAGTTCAGGACGAGTTTCATGATAGAGGGCACGATCAACATCATGAGTACCACCACAAAGAAAAATCTTATCGGAGTGGAAAAAGAGAAAAACCGCTTCAAAAAGATAAAGGATAAGGATATAGCCGTCATAGATACAGAAAACAATGAGTTTGCTGAAAACTTTGATACGATAGCGACTTACGATACGGAGGCATACAGATATCTGACTCCTTCGATGATAGAGGAACTGCTAAAGCTTAGAAAGGATTACGATATCTGTTTATGTATTAAAGGAAATGTCATGACGGTCACGCTTAACAACAAAGGCTATAAAGGTGCAGAAAAAAGTGCTTTTTCTGTTACCAAGCCGCATTCGCGTTCTCTGGATTCTGAAGGTGAATTCACTAACATGTTAAGCAAATACAGAAATGCCATGATCTCGATATATGAGCTTAAGGATATACTTGATCCTCAGGGGAAATGCTAAAGATCACATAAGGTAAATAAATTGGGATAAAACAGAAATACCGATGCAGTAAAATGCATCGGTATTTTTTCGCACACTTCATTATGCATGATATCATAATTCGAAAAACAAGTCTATACCTTTTTGCTGTTTTTTGCTAATATGTAGGAACAATAAAAAGGAGGGCTGACATGAGCGAAAAGAAGTTAACCGGAACTTTCTACGGAACAACCCGGGAGGACGAAGAAAAAAAGCTTAAAAGAGTCATACAGGTTGCCGAAGAAAAACTGAACGGGATCAGGCAAAATGCTGCAAATCTGCAGGAAGAACTGAAATCATTACGCGAAGTCTATGATGTAGAGGACAAAGAAGGACTGGCGCAGTGGTTTAATACTGATGCAAGGTTTAAAGAGGTGCGTAACGATATGCGCAGAGCCGAGAGGGCAGGTAAAAAACCCTTCTTTGGCAGGATCGATATCGAAGATGATGAGAATGGGAAACGAGAGACTTTCTATATCGGCAAGAGTGTAATAGCAAAGAATCCCTCCGAACCGGAGGTCATTGACTGGAGAGCACCTATATCGTCGGTCTATTATGATCACAGTCTGGGAAACTGCACCTATAAGGTGCCGAAAGAAGGGATCTTTAAGGTAGACCTTAAGAGGAAACGCACATATGAGATCGAAGAAGGAAATATAAAGGATTACTACGATTCGGACGTGGTAGCCAATGATGACCTTCTTACAAAATATCTGTCAAAAAGCAAAAGGAATGTCTTAAGCGAGATAATCGCAACGATCCAGCAGGAACAGAACGAGGTCATACGTAAGAATCCCAAACACAACGTTCTTATACAGGGTAGTGCGGGATCAGGTAAGACTACTGTTGCCATGCATCGTATCTCTTATATCTTATACAATTATGAAACAGAGTTTAAACCCGACGGGTTTTATATCGTCGGGAGTAATAAAGTACTGCTCAATTATATAACCGGAGTTCTTCCGGATCTGGATGTTTACGGGGTACGCCAGATGACTATGGAGGAGCTCTTCACAAGACTTCTCTATGAGGACTGGGACAGGAAAAAATATAAGATCCGCACATTTGACAAAAAGGAAAAGAGCATAGGCATAAAGGGGACAGGAGAATGGTTTGAAAAGCTTAAGGTCTTCTGTAAAAAAACAGAATGGAACCATATCCCGAGAGAGAACATACTGATTGAGAAGAACGGTCACCTTATAATGAGCAGGTCGGATATTGAAAAAGTGATCCTTGAATATCCCGACTGGTCCATGGTCCGTAAATTTGAGCGCATGAATGATGTTTTGGAAGGGAAGCTTGAAAGCGAGCTGTATGGCAGACATTATTCATACAATGATGAAGAACAGAAAAAACTTTTAAGAAAATACTCGGGATATTTTAACAGATTTATCTGGGAGGGCTCGGTTTTTGATCTCTATGAAGAGTTCGTATTAAAAGAGATGAAAGATCACCCTGAGATCATTTATGAGAAAGAGACCCCCGATCTTTATGATCTGGCTTCGCTCGCATATATATACAAGAGGATAAAGGAGAGCGAGGTCATACAGGAAGCCTCTCACGTGGTCATAGATGAAGCCCAGGATTTTGGAATGACCATATACCATTCGCTCAAGTACTGCATGAGCAAGTGCACATTCACGATAATGGGTGACGTGTCACAGAATATCAATTTTGACTGCGGTCTTTCAGACTGGGAAGAACTGAAAAAAGTCATGCTCCCGGACAGATATGATTATTTCGGACTTTTGAGAAAAAGTTACAGAAATACGGTTGAGATATCGCAGTTTGCAACTGATATACTAAGGCACGGAACATTCCCGATCTATCCGGTCGAACCCATAATACGTCACGGTGATGAGGTTGACTGTATAAAGGCCGGTGATGAGAGTGAACTGAACGATAAAGTTTTAAATGCTGTTAAGAAAATGCTTGCAAAGCAGTATGAGACTATAGCTGTGATCTGCAAAGATATATCGGAAGCAAAAGAGGTTTACGATTACCTGTCAAAGCATACTAAGGTTAAGTATTTTAAAGGCGAAGACACCGAGTTTACTGGCGGTGTGTATGTGATACCGATCGAGTATTCAAAGGGACTTGAATTCGATGCGGTCATCATCTATGACGCTTCGGATAAAGCATATCCAAGTGAAGACGGTTATGCCAAACTCTTATATGTTGCCGCTACAAGAGCACTTCATGAGTTAAGAGTATTCTACCTTGGAACGCTGACAAAACTTGTGTCGGGTCCCATACCCGAAGACAGAAAGAACATAAGCTTTAAGGAGGATGATTATCATCTCACCCCCTATGTTTTTGAAGAAGAGTTCAAGACCAAAGAGGAAGTCGCAAGAGCACAGGCACTTGAAGGAGACGGAGACAGAGAACTCAGGGATAAATACGGACCAAAGAAGATAATCGTCAAGCCTAAAGCAGTCAGTATTGAGAAAAAAGCTGCCTCTAAAGGCAAAGCAGATATTACTGTTGCTTCAAAAGGTATCATAAAGACTTTTGAAAATGAAGGACAAAGATCAAATGTTAAGACTTTGGATGAGTCTGAGTTTGGAACTATGCCGGCAACGTCATCCTTAAAGCCTGTCGGACATGCAAAGATAGATAATGCCATAAGATGGATCAACAAAGATAAGAGCAGGGTCGAGATAGTCGGAAGATACGGTACGCTTATCATCATCCCTGTTTCTGACGAGACAGTCAGGGTGCTGTTTTCTAAAATCGATTTAGAGAAGATTGGTGATCTGCCTCGTGAGATTGAAAAGAAGGCGTCTGTCAGATGGCTGTGTGCCGATATCAGGGATGCGGTTGAGATAAGACTTGAAAAACTCACAGTACGAGTTGATAAGAGGACGGGAGCGGTCATGTTTGTATCAAAGAACGGAACACCGCTCATGTATGAAAATCCTGCTCTGACCAGACAGTATCACGGGAATGCGGATATATGGTGGGAGTATTTTGACTGGTCAAAGAAAGAAAAATTGAGTGCAAGGGGAGAGGATGAAACGGTATGGACGGATCTGTCAAACACCGCTAAGTATATTTCTCATACCGCTTCCTCAAAGAAGACCGCGCTTATAATGTCAGCCAAGGGTTATCAGATACTTATACCCGGAAGAATAAAGACAATGGTCTGCACTGTACCGACATACGGTCCGTATATTTGCTTTGAAGGATTGCCATATATAGATTATATCTTCAGGACCGCCAAATAGAATATAAACAGAGCAGTGTTAAAACGATAAGGCAAATGAATCTTGATTTAATCCGTTTCTGAGTATATGCTAATTTTATGTATTTCGGGAAAGGGGGTAATCGGTTATGATCCAAAAAATACGAAACAGTCTGCTGCTTCAGCTCATCTGTATAGTGTTTGCGATCCTTATCGTTTTAACGGTTACTCTCTACACATCTTATCTCTATGTAAAAGAGACCACACAGAATTATGCAGAGACTCTGGCTGACAGTCTGCTTGGGCAGTCTGACAATGCTTTAAGTCTGTATGAGGAGAATCTCAGATATAACGCAGAATCACTCTGTCAGTCCATGATCATGGATGATCCCGATATTGAAAAAAACGATATCAGCAAAGCAAGGATATCATCATACTATACTCAGATCGCATTAAAGAACAGGGAGATAGTATCGGCTGTCATATTTGACAGCGATCTCAACATTCTTGTTTCTTTGGGAAAACCTGTTAGGCTGCCTGACAGACAGATATATCTGAGGAAGGAAGAGGATCTTAACGCAGACAGATACTATCCCGATGATGATAATTATTATTACGGATATTATTACCCGGTATATAGCGGCAGCAGTGAAAACTCCACTCAGCAGGGCATGTGTGTATTTATTCTGGAGCCGTGGAAAATAGACGGTACGCTTCACAATATAATCAACGACAGCATGGCTGCAATGCTTTTAAGTGATTCAAACAAGCTTGACCTTTCGTTTCACACATTTGGAAATGTTCCTTCTAACGTGACAATGGATGATCTTAAACATGATGCGGATTATGTTTACAGAGAAGGAAACTGGCAAAACGGTATCCGTATAGCTGTGGCTGTTTCCGTATCGGGAAACACCTCGGGCAGCATCGCTATTCGCAAACTCATAATGCTGGCATCCGTTCTTACTTTGTTCTTCCTGGCTGTCATCGTGTTTTTCTCATATTTTCAGATGGCTAAACCCATACATGCCATAGACAGATTTATCGATGATTCGATAAAACATCCACAGCGAAGATTAAAGCTTAAAAGGACCGACGAGATAGGAACGGTTGCGGCCAGTCTGAACAACATGCTCGATGAGAATCAGCGGATGATAGAGGAAATAAAGGATAGTAAGATACGTCTTTATGAGACTGAACTTGCACAACAGAAGATGGAGATCTTGGCGTATCGAAATCAGATCAATCCACATTTTCTTTATAACACGCTATCGTGTATGAGAGATATGGCGCTTATCAATGATCAGGATGATATAGCCGAAATGGCCATGTCTTTGTCAGATATATTCAGATATGCCGTAAAAGCCAGTAATATTGTAACCGTAGGAGATGAGGTATCATATATAGCAAAATACGCACGCATCATAGAATACCGTTTTATGGGCAAGATAAAGATAACGACTGATGTTGAGGATGAGGTTTTGGAAAAACCCATGATCAGATTCTTTTTACAGCCTCTGGTAGAAAATTCGGTCTTCCACGGACTGGAGAGCAAGATGGATCCAGGATTCGTGGATGTCCATATAGAGAGTGATAATGACAGGCTTAAGATAACCATAGAGGATGACGGATGCGGAATGGATGAAGAGACATTGAATAAGCTTAAGGATCAGCTAGAGAATCCCAATGAAAATGGCGGTGTCGGTCTTTCAAACATAGTTCAGCGTCTTCGCCTTTTCTATGGCGAGGACTATAAGTTTGATGTAGAAAGTGTAGTCGACAAAGGAACTGTCATACGATTGTCGGTGCCTGATCATATGAGGGAACCATAGGGTTATGTAAGCATACATTTGTATATACGGGGGTATAGGATGTTAAATGTTTATATTGCAGATGATGAAGTGTGGGTAACACTTGGTCTGAAAAAGTTACTGGATAAGATTGATATAGAATCTTTTGTTGTCGGCATAGCCAATAACGGGCTGACCGCGAAGGAAGAGATAGCTATGTTTAAACCTGATGTTGTGTTTACCGATATCAGGATGCCGGGGTTATCGGGACTTGATCTCTTGCAGACCATACCTGAGGTATCACCGGAAACAAAAGTCGTTATAATAACGGGATTTGCCGAATTTGCCTATGCAAAGGAAGCAGTGCAGCATCATGCATACGATTATCTTCTTAAACCAATAAAGAAAGAAGATCTCATAAGGGTTATGAGTGCCATAGTAAATGAACGCGGCGATCGTAATGATGATGAGTATCCGGCACCGGCATACGACAAGATGATAGATAACGTGGTCTCTGATATAAGAGAACACTATACCGAGGACATATCTCTTACATCTCTTGCCGCCAAGTACAATATAAGCATGGGACACTTAAGCAAGATGATAAAGGAGCACCTTCAGGTTAATTTTTCGGATTATATCGCATCATTAAGGATACAGAGAGCCAAGGAGCTTTTAAGAGACGAGAGTATCTCAATACAGGAGATAGCCGAGATAGTGGGATATAATGATTACTTTTACTTCACCAAGGTGTTTAAGAAGGTAGAAGGGATCTCACCCAGTAAATATCGTAAAGAATTATAGTTTGCAGAAAGATCGCACCCGGCAGATATGAGTTGCTGTTGAATAAGTGCGGTCTTTTTGATTTATCAAATTTTTGCACAATACGAAGATTTTACATGCAATAAAATGTCAAAAGATGAAAATATTACCAAACCGGCAAAATATTTACATGTTTTTTTGATTATAACAGATATATTATGATGTCGTTAGGAGTACTCAAACACAACTACAAAATGTATAGCCGGGGGATTTGAGCCGACGGGTTTATGATCCCGGATGGGGATTACACTTAGGAGGTAGAATATTTAATGAAAAAGAAACTGTTAAGCATGATGCTGAGTATGTTGATGGTTGGATCAACTCTCGCAGGTTGCGGAAGTACAGCTTCAGCACCGACCGGAACATCCACTGCAGCAACAGGTACAGAGACCAAGAATGAGACCACAGTTAATGATACAGCAGTACCCGCAGCAGCAAAAGGCGATATAAAGATCGGTGTTTCAATCTGGAGTTCAACGGATGTATTGGGTTCACAGTGTAAGATGATTCTTGATGAAGCAGCAGAGGCTTTGGGTGTTCAGGTTCAGTATGTTGACCAGGGACACGTATCGGAGAAGGTTACAGCTTCGGTTGAGCAGCTCTGTGCAGCAGGATGTCAGGGAATAATCATCTGTAACTCATCAGATACAGAGATGGCTTCAGCGATTAAGACCTGTAATGACAATGGCGTATATCTTGCGCAGTTCTTCCGTATCATAAATTCAGAAAACAGTGCAGACATTTATCAGGCAGCAGTTGATTCTGAATATTATGTCGGAGCGGTTCATGAGAACGAGCCTGAAAACGGAGAAAAACTCGTACAGATACTTCTTGATAAGGGTGACAGAAATATAGGTCTTATAGGCTGGGAGCAGGGCGATGCTACCTGGCTGGGAAGATGGGAAGGTTACAAGGCAGGTGTTGAAAAGTGGAATGCGGCTCATCCCGATGATCAGGCAGTTTTATCTGAGCCTCAGTATGCCGGTACATCTTCGGAAGGCGGCTCGAAAGCGGCAGAAGCTCTTATGAGCGCAAATCCCGATCTCGATGCTCTTATCCCTGCAGGCGGCGGCGGAGATCCTCTTCAGGGTGCGATCGCAGCAGTTGAGCGTGCAGGCAAGACCAACGATATAGATATAGTTTCTACAGACTTCTTACCTGACCTTGGTGAGAGACTTGGTAACGGTTCAATGGCCGGCGAATCAGGCGGACATTACTGTGATCCTCTCTTTGCTTTCATGGCAGTATACAACGCGATCCAGGGTAATTATTCAGACTTTGGCGGTAAGTTTGAGGATATCAAATTCCCTTACCTCTATGTAGCTTCTCCTGAAGATTACAAGGATTATGAGAAATACTTTGTAGATCAGCTTCCTTACACCTCTGACGAACTCGTTGAGATGTCAAAGCTTGATATCGAAGGACTTAAGGCTAAGGCAGCAGCACTTTCAATAGAAGATGCGGCGGCAAGATCCGGTAAATAATAGTGATGTTTGGGCCGGTATCGTATTACGGTACCGGCCCGTTTCTTTTATAAAGCCCTGTGTATTCAGGGATAAAGAGGATATTGGTTATGAATACATCAGTTGAAACAGCCGGAAAAAAGCTGTCGGGGCAGCTTAAAGGTTACCTTCTGCTTATCATTCTGGTTGTCATTTCGTGGGGTATATTCAAGATTATAACCCCGGATAATTTCGGTTCGGCTTCAAATATGCTGAGCTATTTTGAGGCATCTTTGCTTGCTGCAGTAGGTGCCGTGGGTTTTTATTTTGTTATGGTTATGGGGATGTTTGACTTTTCTATAGGTGCGAACATCATGTTATCAGCGATCGTCGGATGCGTGTTTGCAAACCGCTTCGGTCTGGGATACGCAGGTTTGATAATAGGAGCTCTTTTGACAGGATCTGTTGTGGGAATGCTTAACGGAATGTTCTATGTAAAACTGCGCATTCCTTCCATGATAGTTACAACGGGTCTTGCTCTGATCTATGAATCCATAGCCAATTTTATAGCGGGCGGTGTTGAGCAGACACTTCCGTCAGATCTCAGGGCTTTTGGCCAAATGCCCGGAAATATAATACTGGCGATCATAGCATTTGCGATAGCATATCTTTTGCTTAATTACACCAAGGTCGGTACTTATACATATGCCATCGGAAGCAATGAATTCGTGGCCAAAAACATGGGTATCAAAGTTAATCTGTATAAAATACTTGCTTTTATCATAAGCGGAGCTTTTCTTGGGATAATGGCTGTACTCACCATCAGTTACGGTTCATCAATGGTGGCAGTAACAGGAATGGCTTCAATGACCCGTAATTTTGTTCCGACCATGGGTTGTTTTTTCGGTCTGGCATTTAAGAAATACGGTATGCCAATACCTGCGATCATCATAGGAGAATTTGTTATCAATATCATCTTCTTCGGATTCATCGCTCTTGGAGCGCCTACCGCAATACAGGATGTCATCACGGGATTTGCACTTCTTATTATCGTTACACTTACAACCAAAGTAGCCAAGGGCGAGATAGTTAAATAAGGAGGAGACAATGATGAGTGACATTAGACTTCAAGTAAAAGATGTCAGCAAGGCTTTCGGTATCACCAAAGCTTTGAAAGACGTATCCTTTAATATCAATAAAGGTGAGATTCATGCCCTTATAGGAGAGAACGGCTCAGGCAAATCCACACTGACCAATTCTCTGGCAGGTATTTATCAGAAGGACAGCGGTTCGTTCATACTGGACGGCAAAGAGGTTAACCCTGTTAATCAGGTTGAGGCGAATAATGAGGGAATATCGATAATAGTACAGGAACTGGGTACACTTGACGGACTTACTGTTGCCGAGAATATTTTTCTGGGTCATGAAGACAGCTTTGTTAAGATGGGCATAAAGAATACGGCAGCGATGAACCGCAAGGCTACAGAGCTCTTAAAGAAATACGGATTCGAGCGGATCAAACCTTCCGATATGATCGAGAATTACAACTTTGAGGACAGGAAGCTTATTGAGATAGTCAAGGCTACATATTTTGATCCGAAGATCGTAGTCATAGACGAGACCACAACAGCTCTTTCAAGAGAAGGAAGAGAAGAGTTGTATAAGCACATGAACAGGATCAGAGAGGAAGGTAATACCGTGATATTCATCTCTCATGATCTTCCGGAAGTTCTAAAGATGTCGGATACGATCACGGTTCTAAGAGACGGTGTTTATATTGATACCGTAAAGAGTGCTGATATAGACGAGGATGGTCTTAAGAAACTTATGGTAGGCCGTGATGTTACGGGAAAATATTACCGTGCGGATTATGATGAAAAGGTATCCGACGAAGTTGTGATGAAGGTTGAAGATGTTTCTGTTCCGGGACTTATATCTCATATCAGTTTTGAACTTCACAAAGGCGAGATACTGGGATTCGGAGGATTGTCCGAATCTGGAATGCATGAAATAGGAAAGGCATGTTTCGGTGCTTCGTTTGACAGAGAAGGATCAGTCACGCTTTCAGACGGAACACAGATAAATGATATCCCGACCGCTATAGAACACAGTATTGCCTATACGTCAAAAGACAGGGACAATGAATCGCTTGTGATGAACCAGAGCATAAGGGATAATATCTGTCTTCCTTCACTGGACGATCTGTCAAATAAAGTACATATGCTGAGTGATAAGAAACTTAAGGAATTTGCGGATCTGTATGCAAAGAAGATGTCGACAAAGATGCAGAGTGTCGATCAGTTTGTGTCCAATCTGTCGGGAGGAAACAAACAGAAGGTTGTGCTCGCACGATGGATAGGCAAGGATTCGGATATACTTCTGCTTGACAGCCCTACAAGAGGAATCGATATCAAGGTAAAGCAGGATATCTATCAGCTTATGGATACGATGCGAAAATCAGGCAAGTCCATCATCATGATATCTGAGGAACTTATGGAACTTATAGGTATGTGTGACAGGATCATCATCATGAAAGACGGGAAGATCAACGGTGAGCTTGAACGAAACAAAGATATGGATGAGAACAGTCTCATCGCAAAGATGGTTTAAGGAGGGGAGACATGACTAAACAGGAATTTAAACAGATCCCAGTGGTGGGAGCTTTGGGAAAACCCTCGGTTATAAATATGATCCGTTCCTCGCTTCCAATCATAGGTCTGATCGCGGTATGCATTATATTCAATGTACTGACCAAAGGCAGTATGTGGAACAGTCGAAAGCTGATCCTAAACCAGGTATATGTGGTGCTTATATCTGCAACTGGAGTCTTCTTTATAATGTCCATGGGAGGCCTTGATTTTTCTCAGGGTTCGATACTGGGTATTTCATCCATTGTAGTCTGTAAGCTTTCGGGTATAAATATGCTGTTGGCTGTGATCGGAGGTGTAGTCGCAGGGGCACTGATAGGTGCGTTTAACGGATTCTTCTATGTTAACAGGAAGATAAAATCCTTTATCGTTACGATATGTACGATGTTTTTATTCAGGGGATTTATCAAGTATATGGCATCCAATTCGCCTGTGGCCGCAAGCATGAAGGTTTATGACTATGATACGACGGGCATCAAGCTAGGAATCACGGCTGTCGTACTGATAGTAAGCTTTGTTGTATTCCGCTTTACAAAGTTCGGGATCAATCTCAAGGCGATCGGAGCCGGAGAGAAGGCAGTTAAGTTTGCGGGCGTCAGGACCGACAGGGTTAAGTTTCTTATCTATATACTCGCGGGAGCAATAACAGGTCTTGCGGCATTTGTAAACATTGTTAAAAACGGTTCGGCAACAGCCAATGTGGGTAACCAGCTGGAGACACAGATACTTATCGCACTCGTACTTGGCGGCATGCCGATCTCGGGCGGTGCAAAGGTGAGATTTGAAAATGTGATCGTAGGATCACTGCTCTATATAGTTTTAAACAACGGACTTATCATGATGGGACTTACAACACAGATGATGCAGCTGATACAGGGAGTCATTTTCCTGATATTCGTTGCGGTATTTGCAGACAGAGAGAGCCTGTCGGTAATCAAATGATCAAACTAATCATGATCAGGATCGGATAAGAGTTCAGGGATGGACTCGATGCCGATCCTTTTTATATGTCGATCACATCAAAACCGTCTGTATTAAGGAAGGTAACGCTTGATACGGAGTTGTTTGAGCCTGAGAAAAGAGTTGTCCTTACGTTCTTAATGACTAGTTTCTTTTCAGTGCCGGAAATATCAGTATCTGTCTTATAGCTTTTGATAGGCTTATCAGAAGACAGTGTTACAAGTCTGACATTATCAAGAATGAGATCTTCTTTATTATCATTTCCAAGCATTTCAACATCGATTGCTAGGGCGATATCTGGCATATTTCTGATATAGGCATATTTAAAGGTACATTTTGTCAGATCTTTGTCTCCCTCATAAAGGACGATATCTTTTTCTGACAGATCATAATATGACAGCTCCTTGGCATTTACAAACAGAGTGGGATTAATAACATTTACTTCAATACTGTCTGATCTTATAGGGATAACAGGCACCGTAAATCCAAAGATGATAAAAAGAGCAAATACCACAGCTATGACGGAAACCATATTGGATCTGTTTGTTTTGTTTTTTACATCCCTTGAGACTTTTTTAATAAGTTGTTTATCATGCTCATCAGAGGTGCCGGGATCTATTTTTACCGGAAGAATACCGTCATTGTCATTCCCCGGCACTTCTGACTTCATAGCTGTATAAGCTTTATTGCAGCTTTCACATTCATCAAGATGTTTTCTTACTATGGCAGCAGTTTCATCTGAACACAGTTCATCAATATATAATGGTAATAAATCCTTTATAACGCAACATTTTTCGTTATTCATCGATCATCATTCCTTTCAGTTTCTCTTTGCATCTGTAAAATGTCACTCTTGCCCAGTTTTCGGTTTTATTGAGAACTCTTCCGATTTCACTGAATGTAAGATAAGCACTTATCCTGAGAGTCACGACCTGTCTTTCTGTTTCGGAAAGATCTGATATGCATTCCATCAGTCTTTGATGCTGAGCGTTTTTTATGACGTCTTCTTCCACATCGGAAGATGATGCAACCTGTATAAAATCTTCGTCATCAAGAGAAGCATTGTTGTTGTCTTTCTTTTTTAACTGGTTGAAATACAGATTCTTTGCGATGGTGCATAACCATCCAAAAAGATTGCTGCCCTCAAATGTATCGATATTTAATATCGCTCTGTAGAATGCCTCCGAGACTATGTCATCAGCGGTGTCGGCATTATGACATAATGAAATGACATACTTTTTGAGCGGCATACAATATTTCCTGTATATTTCCTCCATTTCTTTTAAAGACTCTTCACTCATATGGGGATAATCCTCAAACTGATCAAAAGCGGCTTCTATAGATATAAACAATCCAAAGGAGCAAAACGTTACAAACAATTTATATTTTTGATAAAGGGAGATATTTTAGATAAAAGGATTAGTGATAAAAACATGAAAATATAAAGAGAATCCCATATTGATCAGGATACAACACGGTTTTTTCCGTTGTTCTTTCCAATATAGAGTTTCTCGTCAGCGGCAACTATCCATTTGTTGAACTTGATGTCTTTGTTCTTTATTTCAACACCGGCGGTCAGGGTAACCTTTATGATCTGGTCTTCGAATTCAATGATCATATCCTCTACTGCACGGCGCAGCTTTTCTATCAGTTCTGTACCTTCTGTGGTCAGTATAAGGAATTCTTCTCCACCCCATCTCGACACTATACTGTCTTTGCATACATCTTCCATTACAGATGCAACTCTTTTTAAAACTTCATCGCCTGCAAGATGACCGTACTTATCATTTATGGATTTGAAGTTGTCGATATCGAGCATTGCAATGAAATAGACCTTATCATCCGCATAAGCTTCCTTGAGTCTTTCCATCATGTAGTGTCTGTTATAAAGATGTGTAAGACGGTCTCTGTTGGCTCTTTCCGAAAGCTGCTTTTCAGAAGATATGATCATTCTTATGAGGAATCTTGAATAGAAGGTGACAAACCCCAGGACTATAAGTGAATTGAATAACCAGAAAGCGCCGGCTATTCGACTGTCGACATCATAAACAGGACTCATATAAGCGGAATATCCGGTTGAAACAAGATAAGTTACGATAACAAGAGCACTGTAAAGGGTTGTGTTTATGGTATTAGTTTTAAGCTGAAAAGCCATATATTCCGTATAGAAAATGATGGGGATCATCGACATGCAGTACAGATGAAATCCGAATCTGTAACCGAGGCAGATCGTTGTGATACCCATGTAGAGAGTTATCCATCCATAGACCATTCTTACATATGTATAGAGGTTTTCCTTTGAGATGAGATAGTAACCTATAACATAGACAAATGCGGTCGGTATAGAAAACCACACGAGAAATGTAGCTTTACAAAGAGCAAAAAAAGCCATCAGACAAAACACCAGAACGAGTATCACAGTGTTTATCCTATATGTGATTTTTTTAATCTGTTCTAGTACCATGAGGCTCTCCATCGCTGATCTTATGGCTGTATTTTATCCGTACTCGCAGGTGCATTTTATTCCATCAAAATACATTGTTTATTATAACATAGAAGACAATACATATATATTCATTATTTCATCTGTCTCATAATAATACCCCAAGCCATAAGCTCGGGGCATATGTATTTAACACTTAAATGCTTTTTTCACAAAACCGGAAGAACCAGTCTCTTACTGTCATATTACTTTTTGATTTCTCTATTTCTTCTTTACCGGAATCCACAGCTCACACATAAGCCCGCTTTTTTGATTTGGTCCATCAAAATAGATCTCGTAGTCCGTCTGTTCAGATGATTCGAAACCGGTCTGCGGCAGGAATTCCTTATAAAACATTTCCCAGGTTTTACTGATACAGTCACCATCTTCACCGTAGCACTCAAATACTACATATGTCCCTGGCTCTACATCCCAGATCTTAAAGCCTGCTTTCTCAATTTCGCAAACATCATACTTTGCAGTTTCATCATCTACTATGATGCCTATTCCATAATCAAATGTTTCCGATCCTTCTGTTGTCGGAGTACATAGTCCGTAAAGATCTCTCTTTCCATCCTCTCTTAACATCAATAAGGGACCAAGGAGAGAGTTTGCGTTACACTCTGCCCAAAAATCCGGGATCTCATGATTGTCATCATCATTTATGATCTCGTTTCTAAAACTCCTGGTTAATGCGATAAATCTTTTCTGCTCGGTCTGAACAATTCTGTAATCCATGCTTTTGCCTCCTTCTACACTCAACTTAATGGCTATAGGATTGAAAAGTACGAGCTGGTTTGCTTCTTGTCTGGCAGTCTTAGGTGAGATCCCATGAAATCTGGTAAATGCTTTGGTAAAGCTTGCCGGGGTTTCATACCCGTATTTAAGTGCGATATCTGTAATCTTTTCATCGCTGCTCATAATCTCTTTGCCTGCCATTGAGAGTCTTCGGTTGCGAATATACGTATTGGCTGTCATTCCTGTAAGGAAGCTGAAGGCTCTATGAAATTCGTAGCTTGAAGTGTGCACATGCTTTGCTACATCTTCATAGTTTATCTCTTCCAAAATGTGATCTTCCATATAGGTTATTGCCTTTTGTATTGTCGCTATCCATTCCATACTTTGTCCTCCTGATGAGCTTATTGTATAGGAAGCTTGTGATCACGGCATTTCCCGGTTTGCGAAAATTTGTCTTAAGAATTACTCAAAAATATATTCCGGTTTCTTATATATTGTCCCAATTTAAAATGAATACAGGTCATTCGTTAAGAATAATGGAGTCTGCCAAGCGTATCCGGCATTAAATAAAATCCCTGCAAACCACATGTTTTCTGGGCTTGCAGGGATTCTAAATGTTATTCGTATTCGACCGTTGCCGGAGGCTTGGGTGTGAAATCATAAAGTACTCTGTTTATGCCGGGAACTTCATTTATGATCCTTTGTACAAGATGATCCATAAGTTCATTTGAAAGATGTTCAACAGTGACTTCCATTACATCGGTCGTATTAATAGCACGGATTATGCAAGGCCAGTCAAAGGTTCTCTTACCGTTTTTTACACCGGTTGATTTGAAATCCGGAACGACGGTGAAGTACTGCCATACTTTTCCTTCCAAACCGTTCTTTGCGAATTCCTCCCTGAGGATCGCATCGGATTCACGAACTGCTTCAAGACGATCTCTTGTGATGGCACCGGGACAGCGAACACCGAGTCCTGGACCGGGGAAGGGCTGACGATATACCATATTTGCGGGTAAGCCGAGTCTCTCTCCTACGACACGGACTTCATCTTTGAAAAGGATCCTTACGGGCTCTACAAGTTCAAAGGCCATATCCTCGGGAAGACCGCCCGCATTGTGATGTGCCTTTATTCCTGCTTCACTTTCGAGTATATCGGGCCATATGGTTCCCTGTGCAAGGAACTCGATACCGTCAAGCTTTCTTGCTTCTTCCGCAAATACTTCTATGAACTCTCCACCGATGATCATTCTCTTTTTTTCAGGATCCGTTACACCTGCAAGTTTATCGAGGAAACGATCTGTTGCATCGATGTAGACAAGATTTGCTTTCATCTGATTCTTGAATACTTCGATGACCTGCTCGGGCTCACCTTTTCTTAAAAGGCCGTGATTTACATGTACACATGTCAGTTGCTGACCGATAGCTTTGATAAGCATGGCTGCAACTACTGATGAGTCTACTCCGCCTGAGAGTGCGAGTAAGACTTTCTTGTCACCGATCTGTTCACGCAGAGCTTTTATCTGCTCTTCGATATAAGCGTCTGCAAGCTGCGGTGTTGTGATTCGGACCATATTGTCCGGGCGTCTTTCATTGATCATGTTTTCCTCCTGATAAAGTATATTTTAAATGTATTAACGATCATCTTCTTTCTTCAGGCATTTCAAGACCTTCTTTTTTAAGTATGAATCTTAACAGCATGGGCTGAAAGATGAATATCAGAATAAAGCCTACTATAAAGCATATCCAGAGAGAACCAAGGAAAGCAGGTAGAATCGGGATCTGTGCCTTGCCGCCACTGCTTTTTGCGGCCATAGTGACAGAAAATGCAACCATTATAAGTGTTAAGAGAGGGGTATATATAAGATCTGATACAAAACTCTCTACTATTCTTGTAACAATGTGGTGCGGTTTTAGATCAAACTGTCTTGAAAGGCTTTTGTTTATCTGTCCGATCGGAACAACAAAACCTATCATGATACTTATCACAAGACTGATAAGAAAACTCATGATAAACCCTTTGATACTGAAGTGACCGGAAGTGAGATTCCCTACAAGTGAAAGTGCGAAACTCATAAGAGTTCCCATGTAAATGTTCATCTGTTTGCCGATTTTTTTCATATCGTCCATATCCATTTTTTCATTCCTCCATCATATAGAATCCTATCATATTACATGCGAGTGATTCAAGATGTTTGCATTCACTTTTGGCTTATTTGGTGTATAATAAGAGAAAATACGGTTTTGGTTTTAACTAAAGAGAGTGAGTGTATTTTAAACATAAAGCCGTCTCTTTCGGTTAGCAGACAAAACCGCAAATATCGAATAGAGATAATAGCCGTTTACGAATATATACAGTATTTGTGCAGCAGGATATTTAAAAGTTCAGGAGCGTGCTTATTGGCAGGCTCTTGAATTTTGTATGAGGATATATATGAAAGCTTTGATAGCCATGAGCGGCGGTGTTGACAGTTCTGTTACCGCACAGATTATGTCTCGGGAAGGATATGAATGTGTCGGTTGTACCATGCATCTTTTTAATGATGATATGATAGGAAAAGATATATCCGATAAGTGTGGCTCATCGGAGAATGCATTAGATGCAAAGAGTGTCACTGACAGCATTGGTATAGAGCATTACACATTTCATTATGAACAGCAGTTTAAAAATGCGGTGATAGAGCCTTTCGTAAAAACATACGAACAGGGATATACTCCAAACCCATGCATAGAATGTAATCGGTGTATGAAGTTCGGATATCTTTTTGAGGAGATGAAAAAACTGGGATGTGCCTGTCTGGCGACCGGACATTATGCCAGGACCGCCTATGACGAGTCAACCGGAAGATATCTTTTGAAGAAAGCCTTGGACGAAACCAAGGATCAGAGTTATGTTTTATATACACTGACTCAGTATCAGCTTGAACATGTAAGATTTCCGTTGGGAAATATGACCAAGGAAAGCACAAGAAGGATAGCTTTGGAAAAAGGGTTTGCAAACGCCAATAAAAGCGACAGCCAGGATATATGTTTTGTGCCTGACGGTGATTATGTGGCATTTATGGAAAGATACAGAGACAAGCATTATCCTGAAGGAGATTTTGTTGACAGGAATGGAAAAGTTCTCGGACGTCATAAGGGATATGTACACTATACGATAGGTCAGAGAAAAGGACTTGGTGTGGCAGCGGGCCATCCAATCTTTGTGGTTGATATAGATCCTGTTAACAACAGAGTCATTCTCGGAGAGAACGAAGAACTCTTTGGCAGGGAGGTTGTGGCAAACAATATCAACCTCATATCGGTTCCGAGAATAGAAAAAGATATGAGGGTAAAGGCAAAAATAAGATACCGGCATAAAGAACAGCCTGCGATGGTCACTCAAATAGGAGATGATACAATAAGAGTTGTATTTGATGAGCCGCAGAGAGCAATAACCAAAGGGCAGGCAGTAGTAGTGTATGATGGCGATGTTGTTGTCGGGGGCGGAACCATCTGTTAGTAGTTGGAAGATAAAGGGGAATATAAGTGAAATACGATGCGTTTATAAGTTACAGACATACTCCGCTTGATATGGAGATGGCAAAGAAGTTGCACAAAGGGCTCGAGACATTTCATATCCCGAAGGCGGTACAGAAAAAAACAGGAAGGAAGAATATCAAGAGGGTATTCAGGGATCAGGAAGAGCTTCCTATCGGTAGTGATCTGGATGAGAACATCTCAACAGCGCTGAAGGAATCCGGATACCTTATTGTTGTGTGCTCACCGAATACACCGAAGTCAGAATGGGTATGCAAGGAGATAGATTCTTTCATTCAGATGCATGACAGGGCGCATGTACTTGCGATGCTCATAGAAGGCGAGCCGAACGAGAGCTTCCCGCATCAGCTTTTGGTTGATGAGAACGGAACACCTGTAGAACCGCTGGCTGCTGACGTAAGAGGAGCTGATCCCAAGGAGAGAAATAAAAAGTTTAAGACTGAACTTTTAAGACTTGTTGCAGCCATACTTGAAGTAAATTATGACGATCTCAGACAAAGACACAGAGAACGTCGCATCCGAAAGATAGCTTCGATTGTTTCAGGCATAGCCGCGATAGTTGCTATTGCAGGCATAGCGTTTGGTTTATACAGCTCAAACATGGCAAGCAAGATGAAGAAACTTGCTGACGAGAAAGCCGTTTTAGCCGATGAAAAGACAAAGCTTGCCGAAGATATACTGGCAGAGTACAAGGACAAGCAGGCTAACCAGTCACGCTTTTATGCACAGAGCTCAATGGCTCTGCTTGAAAGCGGTAACAGAAGAGCAGCCGTTTTGGTAGCTTCTCAGGCACTGCCGTCACAGGACAATGACAGACCTTATGTACCCGAGGCGGAATATGCTCTAAGCAGTGCACTGCATGCATATGATGTCGGCCATGATATGGAATATGACAGAACACTCGAGCATGACTTTGCAGTGATCGACATGGATATGAGCGATGACAGATCCAGGATCGTGACAGTTGACATAGGAGATAATGTCACTGTATGGAATACCGATGACTGGAGCAGGATCATAAGGATCGATTCAAAGGTGGATGAAAAAGATTATGTTCTTCATGTAGTCAGTGCATATGCTGATGTAAACGGAATTTATATCGCCAATGAGGAATCGTTTTGCATATATGATTATTCGGGCGAGCTTGTAAGTGAGAACAAAGACCTTGAATATGTTCGCGACATGTATATCAATGAGAAAGAAAGAAAAGGATATTTGATAAGCGGACCTCAGACTTATGTCATTGATCTTGAAAGCGGAAAGACTGAAAATGTCTTTGTTAATGATCTGGAAGAATCATTCTCAGGCAGATATGCATATGTTGAACAAAGTGGCGTACTGGCTGTAGGACATTATAAGGATCTTGCGCAAAATGCGACACTGACTTTCCTTGGAGAGAAGAACATAAACACTACTCTGTCACAAGGATATATCATTGATATGTGTGCGACGCCAAAAGGCAACGTGGCAGTAATTACCTGCAACGGCGATTTTCTATATGACGGAGTAAAGGAAGTATGTATCGATCTTGTAAGTGTTGACGGGAAAGTGTTGTGGTCTGATCACCTTGAAGTCAACGCATGGAACATGATGTCATTTAATGGGATAGTAAAGGCTCATCAGTATACAAAGGATGGGCAGGAGCGAGATGATATCGTTGCTGTTGTAGACAGGAAGGGATACACCTACGACGAGATAACCGGTAAGAGGACAGCTGACATATCACTTTCAGGCGAAGCAATGACTCTTAATCTTTCGAAGGAAAGCGGTATAGGTTTTGTCGGTTATGCCGCAGGAAATCTGGCACCCGTTGATTTTGATGAGGGTATGGTATATACGGATTTTGACATAAAGGTCGATCTTGATATAAGAGATGTGATGTTCATGTCAGGTAAGGCGGCCGTTTCAGCTCTTAACTCAACAGATGTTTATGTTGTTTCATATCATGAGGCATCCGATCTAAAGAAGGTTGCAGAGACTGATTCGACTGTTTTTGAGGCTGTTGCCAATGATATCGACTGCTATGCGGTTCAGTCGGTAGGTGATATATTTATACATCGTTTCTATGATTCTGACGGAAAGCTGCTCTATACATTTGATCAGAGCGAAAGTACCGTTAAAGGTATCGCTTTTGTCGGAAATATCTGTGTTTTGGCAGACGGTGACAAGATATGGTTCATCGATCCTGTAAATGCTACTGCCCAGGGCGTGACATATGACAGTCTGGGAATGAATGACAGTCCTTATGCTATGGATGTTACGGATAACGGTAAATATGCTTCATTCCAAGGAGGCTTAGATGTTGCTGTTGTCGATCTGGAAAACAAAAAGTGCATATACAGCGAAAACACGGAATACAGCGTAGGAAATGCTATCGTATCGGAAGACGGAAGCAAGCTTTATATATCTCCAAAGGGCGGAGCACTTCTGGTTTTAGATATAGCCTCGAAGGAAACAAAGGCTTTTGCTGACGAGTATAAGGGTCTGTCAAATTATTCATCGAATAAGTACATAGAGCTCAGTCGGGGTGGAAGATACATAGCTATGTGCTGTAAGGACGGCAATGTAAGGATAGCGGATACAAACGATCTTTCAACAAAGGCAGTAATACCTCTGCAGACAAAGAACAACACCTTCTTAAGATTCATTGATGAAGACAGATATCTTATTATCCAGGGAGATGATCATAAGATCAGGATATGGGATGTTGAAAACGATTCGTTTGTCGTATCAACCGATTGCTACAGAAATATGGAGTATGCGGTATTTGACAAGCAGGACGGTCTACTGGCAGTAGGTGACGGTGCGCAGTTATTCCTGTTTGAGACAAATACTTACGGCCTGGTAGCATATGTACCATACTGCACAACCTATATAAAGGATAAGAACAGATTTGTTTTAAAGAGCAGAGAAGAAATCTTCCACACTACCTACAAGGATTACGCCACACTTTTGCAGGAAGCTAAGATACAGTTCCCGAATACTGAATTGAGCGATGAGGAAAAAGTTCTTTACAATATAAACTAAAGAAAAATTATATTTTTCCACAAAAAGGCCAGGGTCTTTACGTATCTTATCAAAGAAAGGAGTTATTTCTTATGAAAAGAAGATATGTAGCACTTATTTTGACTTTGGCCATCGCACTGGCCGGATGCGGTAAAGAACAGGCTCTTGTCGAACCTGAAGAAGATGTGGTTGAACTCACGCAAGAGGAAAATACGGAAAGCGAGTCTACAGACTTAATGGAAGATATAAAGTCTAAAACCATCAAGATAAAGGCACCTGAGAAGACATCCACACAGGAGGTCATAAGTATAAATGACGTTACCATGGATAACAGGGTGATAGGTTCTTTTTCTGATTCTTCTATATCAATGTTCGCAGAGACGGCGAAGAAAACTAATGAAAATGAGAATGTCCTTATAGCACCGACATCGCTTATCATGGCTCTTGGAATGACGGAAAACGGAGCAGATGGAGAGACGCTTAAGCAGATGGAAGAGGCTGTGAACGGGGGACTTAGCATTGAAGAGGCAGATCAGGTCTTAAGAGCTCTTTATCTTAAGATGAACGATTCACAGGGCGTTGAGTGGAATAATGCAAATTCAATCTGGTTCAAAGATGACGGTGTTCTTGAACTAAAAGATGATTTTGTATCAAAGGCGGCTTACTATTTTGGAGCGGAACTGTTCAAGGCACCTTTTAACGGGGGTACGCTTAAGGACATTAACAAATGGGTTTCTGATCAGACTAAAGAGCGTATACCCGATATACTGGATTCGATATCACCTGATGCATGCACTTATCTTATAAATGCGATATCCTTTGACGCAAAATGGGCTAAGGAATACGAAGCGTCTGCGATTCATGAAAATGAGGTATTTACCAATGCTGACGGCAGCATATCCGAGGTCACGATGCTCAGCAGTAAAGAGGACAGGTACTTTGAATACGGAGATGCTCTCGGATTTATCAAACCGTATGAGGGAAATGAGTACTCATTTGTGGGAATACTCCCGAATGAAGGAACGGATATAGCTGAGTATATTAGCTGGCTTAATGAAAATTCGAAAGGATTTGCAGATGCTGTAAGAGACAGTGATTATGCGGATGTTTTTGTGACGATGCCTCAGTTTACCGTCGAGTACGGCACAGAAATGAGTAACGTTCTTAAGGAAATGGGAATGACGGATGCTTTTGATCCGGGCAAGGCGGATTTCAGCAACATGATCGAAACAGCAAATGGAGCCGATTATCCCATAGCGATAGAGCGTGTTATTCACAAGACCTTTATAAATGTAGACAGAAACGGTACACAGGCCGCAGCGGCAACGGTAGTTGAGATGCGCTGTTATGCGGCAGCACCTATGGAAAAACAGTTATTTATTAATCTTGATCGTCCGTTTATATATGCGATAGTTGATAATGAGACGGGACTTCCGATGTTCATAGGATGTGTCAATATACTTAACAAATGAATTTGAGCAAACAAAAAAGGCAGGATTTTTCCTGCCTTTTGCTTATGTATGTCTTAAGCCTGCTTACTCTTGTCTGTAGGTTTTACAAGTACCAGACAAAGGATAAGTGCAACGATGTAAAGTGCGATAGTGAAGAAAAGTACATTCTGATATCCAACAGGATTCATCTTTACACCATCGTGATCGATCCATTCGCCCGAGTGATTAACAATGTAAGTTGCAACCTGGTTACCTGTAAGTCCCGCAAACGCCCATGCTGAAAGGGTGATTCCGTGGATAGCACTGATAGAACCCATTCCGTAATGGTCTGAGAGCAATGTGGGAACGTTTGAGAAACCGCCGCCGTAACCTGCATTAACGATGAATATAAGAGCGAGTACAAGGAAGATCAAAAGGCCGTTGCCTTCGCCGTTCTTGATACCGCTTGTGATCATAACAAGTGCTGTGAATACGATCGAAAGGATGAAGATCATCTTGTAGATCGTATTTCTGTCTTTCATGGTATCTGCCCATGAAGAGAAGCCGAGTCTTCCGCCTGCATTGAAGATAGCGGAGATCGTAGAGATGATACCTACGTAAGCTGCAAGGCCTACACATTTAACGATCATCTTTTCCTGAGATATAAGTGCAAGACCGCAGGTGATGTTGATATAGAACATTACCCAGATACCAACGTAGTTGCTGATAGGCTTGGTCTTTAAAACTTCGATGATGCTGGGCTTTGAATCCTTATCCTGAGGCTCATGCCAGTCAGCGGGTTTAGCAAGAAGAAGGTGGCCGATAAACATCATGATGAAGTATACAACAGCAAGGATGATGAACATCTTGTAGATACCGCCTTCGCCGAGGTTTTCAAGCATGCTCTGCATGATGGGGCTTGCGATAGCCTTGGCTGCACCGAAACCTGCAACAGCAAGACCTGTTGCAAGACCTTTACGATCCTGGAACCAGAGCATAAGAGTCTTAACCGGTGAAAGATAACCTGTACCAAGTCCTACACCCATGATGAAACCGTAGCTTAAGTATATTCCGATGAGTGCCACAGGACTCTGCTGATGCTGGCCGCCGTAGTAGATAAAGAAACCTGTGAGAGCCATACCTGTTGCAAAACAGATAGTAGCGATCAGCGATGATTTGTGGATGTCCTTCTCAACAATGTTACCAAGGAAAGCCGCTGACATTCCGAGGAAGAAGATGGCAAATGAGAATGCCCACTCTGTTGCGCCCTTCGAGTAGCCGATGTAATCAGCTATCTCCTGACTGAAGATTGACCAGCAGTAAACGGTACCGATACTGCAGTGGAGAAGAAGCGCGGGAATGGCTGCGCGTACCCATTTGTTAGTGCGCCATCCGCCTGATTTAGAAGTTTGTTCACTCATGATAAAATTCCTTTCTGTTTATAGCTAGCTTAAAGCATTTTTTACCAAATAAGAAGTATACTATGAAAACAGCCAAATGTAAAGTGTTTATGGGGGTTTGGGCGTTCTTTGCATTGACACTGCATAACTAATATGTTAATTTAGATAAGAAGATATTCGGGATGATGTTAACAGCATCATCTTTTTGTTTTGGGTGGGTATTGCCAGTTATGGATCTTGAGAGACAAAAGAGAGCGCCGATATATGAGGCTCTCGAGAGATTTAAGAAAAAAAGAGTGGTCCCGTTTGATGTACCAGGGCATAAAAGAGGACGCGGAAATCCTGAGCTTGTTGAGCTTTTGGGAGACAAATGCGTAAGCCTGGATGTGAATTCCATGAAGCCGCTTGATAATCTGTGTCATCCAGTAAGTGTCATACAGGAGGCGGAGGATCTGACTGCGGATGCATTTGGTGCAGAGCATGCTTTTTTGATGGTAGGAGGAACAACTTCTGCTGTTCAGAGCATGATCTTATCCTGCTGTAAACCCGGAGAAGAGATCATACTTCCCAGGAATGTGCACAAAAGTGCCATAAATGCACTTGTCCTTTGCGGAGCGATACCTGTTTATGTTGAACCGAAGACCGAACCCAGGATAGGAATAGCTCTGGGGATAGAGACAGACGCGATGGAAGCTACCATGAAAGCTCATCCGAATGCAAAAGCGGTCTTAATAAACAATCCTACATATTACGGGATATGTTCCGATCTAGTTAAGCTTACCGAACTGGCTCACAGATTCGGTATGAAGATGCTAGTCGATGAGGCGCACGGTACACACCTTTACTTTGGTGAGGGACTTCCGATCGATGCTATGAGAGCCGGTGCCGATATGGCGGCAATATCAATGCATAAATCCGGAGGAAGCCTTACACAGAGTTCACTGCTTCTTACCAATAACGGAGTCAATGCCGATTATGTCAGACAGATAGTGAACCTGACACAGACTACAAGTGCTTCATATCTGCTGTTGTCAAGCCTTGATATATCAAGGAGAAACCTGGCGCTCAGAGGAAGAGAATCCTTTGAAAAGGTAGTCAAGATGGCGGAATATGCCAGGACAGAGATAAATGCCATTGGAGGCTATTATGCGTACGGTACGGAACTCATAAACGGTACCAGTGTATGCGGATATGATGTAACAAAGCTTTCGGTCTATACCCAGGAGATCGGTCTTACTGGAATTGAGGTATATGACCTTTTAAGAGATGAATATGATATACAGATAGAGTTTGGGGATATAGGAAATATCCTTGCCTACATCTCTATCGGTGATCGTTTAAGAGATATAGAGCGTCTGGTGAACGCACTGGCGGATATAAAGAGACTTTATGAGAAGGAACAGCTTCCCACCATATCAGGAGACTACATACAGCCCGAGGTTGTCGTATCGCCACAGGAAGCTTTTTACAGTGAGAAGATATCGGTACCGATCAGGGAATCCATCGGAAAGATATGTGCTGAGTTCATCATGTGCTATCCTCCGGGAATTCCGATACTGGCACCCGGTGAGCGCATCACTACAGACATAGTGGACTATATCCTTTATGCCAAGGAAAAAGGTTGTTCTCTTCAGGGAACGGAAGACCTTGAGGCAGACAGGCTTAATATACTGAAAAAATGATCTATCACATCCTAAATGCGGTTTCATAAGGAGGAACAGACATGGAGTTGTGGTTCTCGGAATGTCATACAGACAATGTTAAGTTGTCCATCAGAACAAATAAGGAACTTTACTCGGGAGAGAGTGACTATCAGAGATTTGACGTAATGGAGACCCCCGAATTCGGTAAGGTGCTCATATCAGACGGAGAGATAGTATTCTCTGAAGCTGATGAATTCATATACGATGAAATGGTGACGCATGTTCCTATGGCGGTCCATCCCAATGTCAAAAAGGTATTGATATTCGGCGGGGGCGACGGCGGAGTAGCCACATGTTTTACCAAATATCCGGAGATAGAGAGTATTGACCTTGTGGAGCCGGATGAGAAGATGGTTGAGGTCTGCAAGGAGTATTTCCCGGAGCAGACAGCGGGACTGAGTGATCCCAGAGTTCACATCTTTTATATGGAAGGATTGCATTTTTTGAGAAATGTGCAGAATGAATATGACATTATCGTCAATGATTCAACCGATCCTTTCGGTCATGAAGAGGGATTGTTCACAAAGGAATTCTACGGAAGCTGCTATAAAGCACTTAAAGAAGACGGTATCATGGTGTATCAGCACGGAAGCCCATTCTTTGATGAGGATGAACAGGCCTGCAGAAGCATGCACAGGAAGGTTGTAAAGAGTTTTCCGGTAAGTCGTGTATACCAGGCTCATATCGCAACATGTCCGGCAGGATACTGGCTGTTCGGATTTGCATCAAAGAAGTATCATCCGCTTGATGATCTGGATGCCAAGCGTTGGAAGGACAGACACATAGAGACGTGGTATTACACCATAAATCTGCACAGGGGAGCATTTATGCTGCCCAAATATGTTGAAGATCTGCTTGAAGAGGAGGAGGACAAATAATGGCCAGAGTACTTATTATCGGTTGTGGCGGAGTTGCATCGGTTGCGATCCATAAGTGTTGTCAGAACAGTGAAGTGTTTGAAGAGATAATGATCGCAAGCCGTACCGTATCAAAATGTGACGCTCTTAAAGAGAAACTTGAAGGAAAGACAAAGACTAAGATCTCAACAGCGAAAGTAGATGCGGATAAAGTTGAGGAAGTCGTAGCGCTCATAAAAGAGTTTAAACCCGATGCGGTACTAAATCTTGCACTTCCTTATCAGGATCTGACCATAATGGATGCCTGTGTGGAATGCAAGGTGCCCTATATAGATACAGCCAATTATGAGGCGGAGGATACAAACGATCCCAAGTGGAGAGCTGTTTATGAGAAGAGATGCAAAGAACTGGGATTCAGTGCATACTTCGATTATTCATGGCAGTGGGCATATATGGATCGCTTTAAACAAGCAGGGATCACCGGTATTCTGGGAACAGGATTCGATCCCGGTGTAACATCAGTATTTACCGCATATGCACTCAAGCATTATTTTGATGAGATACATACCATAGATATTTTGGATTGCAACGGCGGAGATCACGGATATCCGTTTGCAACAAACTTCAATCCCGAGATAAATTTAAGAGAGGTATCCGCTCCGGGATCATACTGGGAAGACGGCCACTGGGTTGAGATACCTGCCATGTCTATAAAGAGAGAGTATGATTTTGAAGGTGTCGGCATGAAAGATATGTATCTTCTTCATCATGAGGAGATAGAGTCACTTGCAAAGAACATACCCGGAGTAAAGAGAATAAGATTCTTTATGACATTCGGACAGAGTTATCTTACACATATGAAGTGTCTGGAGAATGTCGGAATGTTATCAACGGTTCCGATAGAGTTTCAGGGACAGCAGATAGTACCTATTCAGTTTTTGAAGGCACTTCTTCCGGATCCCGCTTCACTTGGACCGAGAACAGTCGGAAAGACTAACATAGGATGTATATACACCGGTGTAAAGGACGGAAAAGAAAAGTGCATATATATCTACAATGTCTGTGACCATCAGGAATGCTACAAAGAGGTTGAGTCACAGGCCATATCATATACGACAGGAGTTCCTGCAATGATAGGAACAATGATGGTAGTAACGGGGCTCTGGAACAGACCCGGTGTATACACGGTTGAGGAATTCGATCCTGATCCGTATATGGAAGCACTTAATAAGTGGGGGCTCCCATGGAAGGTTGTTGAAAATCCCGTACTTGTTGATTGATCAAGGATAAAGAGGTCACTTATTTGAAGATACATGAACTTCAAACCCCATGTTATGTGATAGATGAGGGAAAGCTTGAAGACAACTTAAGAATCCTTAAATCGGTTCAGGACAGGACCGGAGCAAAGATACTTCTTGCGCAGAAGTGTTTCTCTGCATTCTGCGAGTATGATCTGATCGGAAGATACATAAGCGGCACTACAGCGAGCGGATTGTATGAAGCCAGACTCGGGTATGAAGAGATGGGCAAGGAGAATCATGTATATTCACCTGCATACAGACCTCAGGATGTCAAAGAGTTATGTACCATCTGTGATCACATCATCTTTAATTCAAAAGCACAACTGATGCAGTATTATCCTGTTGCTGATGAAGTTGCCGCAAAAACTGGAAAGCGAGTAAGCCTTGGTGTAAGGATCAACCCCGAGTGCTCAACACAGAAGGATCACGCCATATACGATCCCTGTTCTTCGGGTTCAAGAATGGGGATTAAAGCCTGCGATATGGATGATGAGATCATTAATCATGTTGACGGTTTGCATTTCCATACACTGTGCGAACAGAATTCCGATGATCTTGAGAAAACGCTTGAGGCAGTTGAAGAGAAGTTTGCTCCATATCTTCACAGAGTGAAATGGCTTAATATGGGCGGAGGACATCATATAACAAGACAGGATTATGATATAGAGAGGCTCATAAGACTCATAACCCATATGAGAGATACATATGATCTTGATATTTATCTCGAACCTGGTGAGGCCGTTGCGCTGAATGCGGGATACAATGTATCTACCGTACTTGATATCGTGAAGAATGATATTGATATACTTATACTCGATACATCGGCAGCCTGTCATATGCCGGATGTGCTCGAGATGCCGTACAGACCGCCGTTAAAAGACAGTGGTGAACCGGGTGAAAAGAAATACAATTACAGGCTGTCATGTAATACATGTCTTGCTGGCGATGTGATAGGAGACTATTCATTTGACCGTGAGATAAAGATAGGTGACAGGCTTTACTTTCAAGATATGGCCATATATTCAATGGTAAAGAACAATACATTTAACGGTATTCCGCTTCCGTCAATAGCTGCCATGGACAAAAACGGTGATTGTCGGATCATAAAAGAGTTTGGTTATGACGATTTCAAGGAAAGACTGAGCTGATGACAATCTCTTTCTTTCGGTAAAAAATATGATGATAAAAAACAGTTACCCGTCTTATGACGGGTTTTATATGCCTTCTGAATATGATAAGCATCTTGGGTGCTTCATGATCTGGCCCGAAAGACCGGGATCATGGGGGAAGGATCCGGGTAGGGCAAGAGAAGCATTTGCCAAGGTTGCGGGTGCCATATCGGAATCTGAAGACATATATATGGCTGTCAGTCATGAAGCATATCAGAATGCTTTGGATATGTTAAGTGATGTGATCCCAAAAGAGAGACTGCATCTGTTTGAAGCAGCAAGCGATGATGCCTGGGCCAGAGACAGCGGTGCTACCTTTGTGACAGATGAAAGCAAAACAAAACTTAGAGCCGTAGACTGGCAGTTTAATGCATGGGGCGGTGAATTTGACGGTTTATATGCGCACTGGGACAACGATCAGAAGATCGCAAGTCTGATCGCTGATAAAGTTGGCGCCAAGCTCTATGACGCAGAACACTTTGTACTTGAAGGCGGATCGATCCACGTTGACGGAGAAGGAACGCTCATAACAACAAAGGAGTGTCTGTTGAGCCCCGGGAGAAATCCCGGTATGTCAAAAGAAGAGATAGAAGAAGAACTGAAAAAATATCTCGGTGTTAAAAAGATCATATGGCTGCCGTACGGTATATATAATGATGAAACAAACGGACATGTTGATAATTTCTGTTGCTTTTGTGCTCCCGGCGAGGTGATACTGGCTTGGACGGATGATGAAGACGATCCGCAGTATGAGCGAAGCAGGATCGCTTATGATATCCTAATAAATGAGATTGATGCCAAAGGAAGAAGCTTTAATGTCCATAAACTTCCCATACCCAAAAAACCTGTCTGTATAACCGAGGATGACGTTGATGGTTACGTTTTCGAGGAAGGCGAGGATACAAGGGAAGTCGGTGAAAGACTTGCCGCAAGCTATGTGAACTTTTATATATCAAATGACAGTGTTATAGTGCCGCAGTTTGGAGATGATAATGACAAACCGGCACTTAATATACTGAGGCAGTGCTTTCCGTCAAGGAAAGTTATCGGAATATATGCCATGGACATTTTAAAGGGCGGCGGTAACATTCACTGTATAACACAGCAGATACCGATGGTTACGGAGAGATAACATGAGAAAAGTAAATGTGGCTGCGATACAGATGCAGTGCAGTACTTCGGTTGAAGAGAATATTTTAAAAGCAAAGGACAGGATAAAAGAGGCTGCGAAGAACGGTGCTCAGATAATCCTGTTACCCGAACTGTTTGAAAGACAGTATTTCTGTCAGGAAAGAAGATATGAATACTATTCATTTGCTAAGACCGTTAATGAAAATGATGCAGTATATGAGTTGGCGCCTCTTGCAAAAGAGCTTGGAGTTGTACTTCCGCTGAGTATATATGAAAGAGACGGTAACAGTCTGTATAATACCGTGGTCATGATAGATGCTAACGGAGAGATATTGGGAAAATACAGAAAGACTCATATCCCGGATGACCATTTTTATCAGGAGAAGTTCTATTTCACACCCGGTGATACGGGATTTAAGGTATGGGATACGGCATACTGCAGGGTTGGTGTCGGTATATGCTGGGACCAGTGGTTTCCCGAATGCGCCAGAGGGATGGCACTTGAAGGTGCAGAGATCCTCTTATATCCTACGGCGATCGGCAGCGAACCCATACTGGATGTTGATTCGAGCGGGCACTGGAGAAGAGTGATGCAGGGACATTCGGCAGCAAATCTTATGCCTGTTGTTGCTGCAAACAGAATAGGACTTGAAGAGGTTAAACCGTGTAAGGAAAACGGCGGACAGGAATCCTCTCTTAAGTTTTACGGAAGTTCGTTCATAACGGATAATACGGGTGAGATAATCGCTGACGGCAGCAGGGATAAGGAAGAGATACTTTATGCTTCATTTGATATGGATGCACAGGATGAGGAACGACTGTCCTGGGGGCTGTTCAGAGACAGAAGGCCAAAAATGTATAAGAAAATATGTGAATAAAGAAAATCCGAAAGTTTTTAAGCTTTCGGATTTTTCATGTTATATTTGTTTTCATACATGAGCTCATCGGCTCTCTTGAATATTGAAGAAAAATCTTCATCAAGAGTACGGTCATATTCTGCCATACCGGATGCTATGGAGATACGCTCGGTAAGCGGAACGGAATCACCTCTTGTCTTAAGTGCTTCCATATGCTCACGCATGGATGTCAGTAATTCATGTCTGTTGTCATAATCATCATTCTGGGCTATGGTAACAAACTCATCACCGCCTATCCTGAATACGGGACTGTGTTTAAACGTATTACAGATCAGCCTGCAGGAATTCTTTATGTATGCATCACCTTTTTCATGACCGTGTCTGTCGTTTATGGCTTTAAGATCATTTATATCAAAGAATATAACGGCAAAGGGTTTGTTTTCACCTTCTATGAAATCACGTTCAAGATTGCGCAGATATTTGTCATAAGCGGTACGGTTCTTAACCTTGGTCAGAGCATCCTGTTCCATCAGTGCGGAAAGCTTGTTGTTAAGTTCCGTAAGCTGCATGTTTCGTTTGAGTATAACGAGGATCCTGTTTGTTCTGTTTACAAACATGAACAGGCTGTTTTCCTCTAACATCTTAAGATCGTCCGCAAATACAAGGTAGCCGCATGCAAATGAATCAAGATGCAGCTGGCCTATCATATAGATTCGGTTTTCACCTTCCGGATCGGTATCGGGGACAAGCAGTGATCTCGAAACTTTTTTTGCTGTGCTCATGACGCCCTGGTTTTTACCGGATATAACGTCAAATTCATCACTGTACTTGAATTCTGGCAAAACGATATCTTTACCAAGATCAGCAAAAAGAGGATCCAGCATGATATAGAATGTATTACCTTCCGAACCTGTGGAAGTAGAGATCATAGGTTTAAGATTACCGCTCAGTTCCCTGTATTCTCCGGAACGCATTATCGCATGTTCAAATGTATAGAGTCTTCCGGATATACCATATTCACGCTGAATTGCATATGGACGTTTGTGAGCGAGATTACGTCTTAACAGATCGGAATCCCTGCAATCATTACATCCGCAGCTTTCACCCGGAATGAACTCACTTTCTATTGATATTGATTCTGAGACTTCAACACCGCCAAGGAGCTTTATCAGACTGTCTCCTGCGATATTTCCGAGCTTTGGATAGTTCTGATCGACACTTGATATTGAAGGATAGTATGTCTGGCTTTCACTTAAGTTATCAAAGCCTGTAACTATCACATCTTTGGGAACATCATAGCTGTTTTCAGAAAGGAATAATGAAACATGTGTTGCTATCGGGTCATTTGCACATATGATGGCCTGAGGGAGACTGTCACGTTCTTTTAACATATGCTCAATAACTTCTTTTACCTGACTTATCTCCCAGTTTGAATAGTATATATCGGGATCCTTTAGTTCAAGCCCGTGGGAAGTCATACACTCACGTAAAACGTTTAGCCTCGTGTTGGAATCTTCATTGTCTTGAGATCCGCCTATGAATACTACATCCCTGACTCCGTGCTTTTCTATGACATGATTGCAAAGAGAATACATTCCCACAGTGTTGTCCGTGAATATATGAATATGTCCCGGATGATCAAGTCCTACACTGATCGCAGGTATCTTTGCATTATCTACAGTTGAATATATGTAATCTATATCCTGCTTAAAATTCAGGCCGCAGCCAAATATGACAGCTGCATCAAATGATGACAGATCTGGCAGGCGATATGTCATGCTTTCCGCTCTAAGATCAAACTCGCTCTGTCCGTATGAACCATAACTTAAGAATAAAAAGATGTCTGAAGGGAAATCCGTAAGGGATTCTTTCAGCCCCTTCATGAAATTGATCAGATTTTCAGTTGTCCATCCGTTTGCAAAAACTGCAATTCTTTTTTTCATATGTATCAATACCTCTGATAGATGATCATATGCGCTTTTCGATGATATACCTCGGACGATCCTTTACCTCGTCATAAATCTTTGAGATATACAGACCTATGATGCCTAGACTTATCATTATGATGCCGCCGGTCAGCAGGATAAGACCGATAACGGTCGTAAAGCCTCCCAAAGCAGTCTGAGTAAAATATCTGTACAGGGCTTCACCGCCAAGAAATATACTTGCGATAATGAATATCACGCCCATGACTGTAACAAGTTGTAGCGGATCAGCTGAGAAAATAGTTATGTTGTGTATAGCATATTTGATAAGACCGGTCGTTGACCATTTACTTTTACCAAAACGTCTTTCGGATACTTCAAACGGTACTTTGACTGATCTGAATCCGACCCATCGCGATAATCCTCTGAAAAATGGCGCGGCTTCAGGAAATGAGAGCATTGAATCGATCACCATCCTGTCAAGGAGTACAAAATCTGAGGCGTCCTTAAGATCTATATTGGAACAGCGGCTTATGACAGAGTAAAATATCTTTGACATAAGACGGTATATGATGCTTTCTTTGCCACGATCTTTCTTGACACCCTCGACGATCTCAAAGCCTTCTTTCCAAAGGCGGTACATTTCGGGGATGACATCGGCCGGATGCTGAAGATCGCAATCCATTACAACGCAACAGTTGCCCTTGGCTTCCTTAAGACCTGCGAATATTGCTGATTCCTTTCCGAAATTTCTTGAAAAGGAAACGCAATGAACCCTGGGATCTGAAAGAGAGATCTCTTTTACTTCATCGAAAGTTTTGTCTGTTGAACCGTCATCTACAAAAATAAATTCATAATCGGTATTCAGGCTTAATATCACCTGACGGATCTCATCATATGCTGTTTTGATCATATCCTCTTCATTGAAAGCAGGTATGATCACTGAAATCATATCACTCATATATATATTCCTTCATCAACATTTAATTTTATTAGATAAACACGCATAATTCAAGGGATTTTAAGAAATATTAAATGGTAATTGATTGACAGCAGTGATATCATATTTGTATGAAAAGACACTATGAAAAGCTGCTTGGAAATCCGTATACGCATTCACTTATCACCGCAATCTGTACAGGCGTGGTGTTTATTGTGTTTATCATTGCTTGCCACATAACACCTTTTGGAGACAAGACATGGCTTGTATATGATATGAAGCGCCAGTATGTGGATTTTTATTCATATTATAAGACACTTCTTTCAGGTGAGAACAATATATTATATTCTTCTGCCATAGCTTTGGGAGCAGGTGCTGTGGGATTTTACACATATTACCTGTCCAGTCCGTCTCTCTTGCTTCTTGTTTTCTTTGACAAGCTTCATATACCTGAAGCCATAACACTGATGATAGGAATAAAAATCGCACTTTCAGCGGGAGGGTGCGATCTGTTTATGTATCATTATATAAGCAGGATAAAGGATGGAAGTATAAAGGGAGAGAGAGTTCATACATTCATCTTTGCTTTTTCATACGCATTTTGCGCATTTATCATGTCCAACAGCGTCAATCCAATGTGGCTGGATGTTTTTGCGATGATGCCTGTGGCGATCTGGATGCTAGACAGGCTTATATATGAAAAGGCAAAGATCGGCTACATACTGTCTCTTGCGTTTATGCTCTGGTGCAATTACTACATCACATTCATGATCTGTTTCTTTATTGTGATGTGGACATGCTACAGACTGATTCTGGAACCCAGGGAGTTTTGGAGCAGACTGATAAGAGTAGGTTTGTGTTCGTTCTGGGCGGTATGTCTTGATGCAGTTATCCTTGTACCGACAGCCATAGAACTTCTTGGCAGTCCGAAGGATATATTTGTTTTGGGACTTGAGACCACCAAAGGAAATCTCATGGCCAGAGACATAGCAGCCAAAATGTGGTTTTTGGCATATGACAGAAACCAGACTATATTCGGAACTCCGCTCATATATGCGGGAATACTGGTGGTGTTCATGGTGTTTCTGTATATGATGAATGGCGCCGTCAAAACAAAAGAAAAGCTTTGCATGCTGATCATGGGGCTTATCTTCTGGACCTCTTTTGCGTTTGATAAAGTAAATCTTGTATGGCATGCGGGAATGGAGCCGTCAGGTTATCCTTATCGTGAAGCCTTTTTATATGTGTTCATATGCCTTTTGTGTTCATTGAGATGTTTTAACAGACTTGACGGCATAGATATAAAACGCATTCTTATAGCATTGGCAGTTAGTGTTGCTGTTTTTATGTACGCTATTACGGGAAAGTATGCATTTGTTGACAGAAGATACATAGTAAGCAACTGTATACTCATAGTGCTCGTCTTTATAGCTGTGTTTGTATATGTATTCTTCACTACAGGGGGAAGATTCCCAAGGACAAACAGGACAAGAGCCGTGGGAAAAGCAGTGATAATCATATTGATCGCAATACAGATGAGCGAACTGTTTTTGGATTCGGTATACATATACAGGCAGCAAACTTCAATGAATATGCTGTCAAAAAGTGAATATGAGCATATAGTCAGTCAGACGCAGGAGGCAGTAAGAGTCGCTGCCAAAGATAAAGAATACTATCATATGGATAACATGAAGCAAAGAGAGCAGAACGACGATATGATGTATGACTATAACGGCGTAACACATTACAGTTCTGCGGGACTTCTTTACACGCGTTATTTTCTGCAGAAGATAGGATACAATGATGACGGTCTTTATACCGAATACGGACACGATAATACTATGACCGCAGATTCGCTTTTAGCGATCAGATATATCATTGGCGCAGATGGTTACAGGGATGGTTATGAAAAACTATACGACGGTGAATACAGCCTTCACAGGAATCCATACAGTCTGTCTGTTGCCAGTCTTGTTGATGATAAGCCTACATTGCCCGAAGGAAATCCTTTTGAACTTCAGGAAGTGATGTATTCCAATATAACCGGAGAAGAAACACATATATTTGATAATGCTATCATGTGGAAACAGGAATTCAGTGAAAATGGTATCGGATATCAGTACTGCATGTGCAAGACTGTAAAAGACGGATATGTATATATGTATATTGATGATATCGAAGACTATACGCAGAATCTTGTCGTATATGTTAATGAGGATGCGATATCGGGTTACGGAAACAGCAGTTCCTTAAAGATATTAAATCTCGGATATCACTCTGCGGGAGATGTTTTTGATGTGTACGTAAAGCCGGATTGTGAAGATGCGCACTTGGGTACGCCTGTTATCGTTACCGAGGATGTTAAGGCACTGAAAGACTGTTATGAACTTGCTCGCATGAGAGACTGTAAAATCACCAAACTGTCTTCATCGGAATTCAGGATAGATATCTCAAAAGATATGGTATCGGAGAATACTAGGGGAGTAACGATGACTATCCCGTATGAAAAGGGATGGAACGTTAAGGTGAACGGAAATAAAGCAGAATATGAAAGCACTTATGATGCGTTTATTTTCATTCCGCTTGAAAATACAGACGCGGATATCAGCATTGAGATGAGTTATATACCGGAGGGTATGATCGAAGGTATCATAATATCCGTGATAGCGATCCTTGGAATAATACTTTTGATCATCATGGACAAGCGCCAGGAAGAATAAAGAGTATTAATATATATCGGTATGATTCATGATCATATCGTATTCGGCATCTCTGTTTTTGCTGAAGAAGCAGTTAAGATCGTCTTTACCGTATTCGGGGCGCTTTTCGTTTTCAAGAACAATGCCCGGATGGCACAGAACTTCCAGATATTGATCGTTTTCTTTGGCATATTTGGACATTTTTGGAAGTAAAATATCTATCCTTTCTCTGTCCATGTCGCCGCTTAGCATCAGACCCCATAGTTTGCCGGTGTCTATGTTGTGGGATCTGCAATATCTTAAGACTCTTTTACCCAGTATGTTAAGAATGAGGTTTTTGATAAGATTTACATAAGAAAAAGTCCCTTTGATACCGGGTGTTTCAAAGAACACTCTAACGGGTTCACAGGAATTACGGATATACGTAACCTTTTTTGACATATCGGTGGATTCCAAAGCATCTGTCATTGCATCAAAGACAAGAGGTATCATATGTGTATGAACATGACTGTCAAGACGCAGACTTACAGGTTGACCGTTATCGTCTTTTAAATCCTTGATGGAGTCATAAACCCGCATTATCTGAGCTGAGATCTCTGCTGAAAGAGCTTTTTTGTATGCTTTTTTTTCGAAAAAAGGAAAGAAGGATCTTAAGAACAGGTTTCCCCAGCTGTTATCCTGAATGACTTCAGAGTCAGTTTGGGATATCTGATATCCGTCTATCAGATTTATATGGACAGAAACAAGAGGTTTGTTTTCAAAACTGTCCCATTTATCCAAAAGCAGCTTCATGCATTCATCAAAGCATCCCATGTTGGCAATGATGCTGATGCTGTTAAGTCTGCCCGAATCAATGAGTTCGATCATTCTTTTTGAATTGTTGATAGAAATGGCGTAATCATCGCCGTGAAAATCAATTTTGTACATAGTTCCTGTCCGTAAATAGTTTCTGCAAAGATTATAGCTGTATATCGTTAACGTATCAAGTGTGACGCGGACCTGTTATTGAAAGAAATCGTCATGTGGGATAGAATAAACATCAGGAAAGGGAAGGTGTCATATGAGTTCTACACTTGGTGTCATAGCAGCAGTATTAACAATAATAATCGCATATATAGCAATAGCCGAGCTTTATAATACATTTCGAGTTTCTGCTTACGCGGGAACTGCGGCACTGATAATCTCACTTTATTTTGCAAATCGTACATTTGTCGATTCACACAGACAATGGCCATGGATAGTGATAGGAGCGATAATCCTGGCTATTGCTGAGATTCTTACTTTTTTCCTTGCCAGATACAAAAAAACATATGAGGGACTGATAATGTTCAGTTGTGCATTGGTCATACACAGTGTGCTCAGAATATTAAAGGTTGAGGGCCTTTCACTGTCAGGGGCATTTGCATCTACCATAGTGCTCTTGTGTATGACGGTTTACACGGTGTGGTCCGTAAGAAAAAGAAATATAGCCAAAGTAAGGGATCGCGGCAATGCAACGACAGGAGTCATAGCAGGCATATTTGCGGGAGCGGCAGCCTGCATTATTCTGGGAATACTGGTCGGTAATCTGTGGAGTGCTTTTATATCAGGACATATTATCCTGATATGGATCGTAAGGATCCTTATATCAGTGGCAGTCGCCATAGTATGGATATATATTGACAGAAGCAGGGATGAAAAACAAAAGGAAAGATATGCGCGTCTGGCGAACGAACTGACTCTTGCAAGAGAGCACTATATGAATATGATAAGAGATCTTGATGGTGTTTTAGAAGGAGTCCCGGCTTCGCAAAAGAAACTGATCACCGATTCTGTGTCTCTCGGTTCGGATTTTAAAAGATATAAACAGCTTAGAAATATCCCCGCAGAGAAGATGTCATTTTATGAATACAATGATATGTTACGGATATATCCAAGATTAATGGATACGTTCGATCCAAAAACTGACAGCAATGATGATACAAAGGTTTTAAGCAGAACGGTTAAGTCGGTATATTTTAACGGCTGCAATGATAAAGAAGAGCTAACGGAAAGATATAAGAAGCTTGCAAAGGTTTTTCATACGGAAAATGCGGGAGGAGATAAGGATTCGTTCATCCTGCTTAAAAAAGAATATGAAGAACAGATGGCAAACTTTCAGAATAAGGGAGAGCAATAATGGAAGAACAGAATGTGGTCAGTGTTAACAAGCCTAAAAAAGGCAGATTGATAAAAGCTGTCACCGGCTTGGGACGTATGATATATCAGGTTTTCAAGGATTATCCGGTCACCATGGCTGCGATCATTCTGGCGGCTTTGATCGGAGCTGTTCTTATAGACCTGGATAGCATTAATCTTGATGAGGATACTCTTGAAAAACTTGCAGTATTCTTTTTGCTTACGGCCGCTCAGACGATAATGTTTGAAGAGGTATTTAAGAATAAGATCGTTGTTAGGATAGGCGGTTATATGGCTTCGCTGGCCATATCGGCCTTTATGGTCTACTGTATTCTGAGTACCGAATCGGATTATCTGTTTGGAACGGATACAGATACGGTCATAGAGATAGCAACGAGAATTCTTTTTGTTTACCTTGTGGCACTCGATGTATGGGCTGTATACCATATGTACAGGCGCCTGGAGGAAGACTTTGAGGTTTACTGCACAAAGGCGTTTCTTGGGCTCGTTAAGGCAAACTTCATATATCTTTTATTTGCTGTAGGACTTGCGATAATCATATGGATATTCAATGAGCTTATTTTTGACACCGATGATTTTATGGCTCAGGTTGAACTTTTTCTTGCAGGCGGTATATATGTACCGATGTGCTTGAAGGCTATTTCTGCAAAAGGTGAGAAACACGGGAAATTTGCAAAACTCTGTGTTGTATATGTGCTGCAGTCGATGCTCTTGATCGCATTTGCGATCATATATATCTATATAATAAAGATATTTGTTACTGACACGGTACCGTCAAACCAAGTATTTAACATACTGGCATTTCTGTTTGCCATAGGTATGCCCATCTGGACCATGGTCCACGGGATGAAAGAGGAGGAAAACGTATTATCAAAAGTAGCTGAGTTTGTTCCATATGCGTTTATTCCCTTTATAATCCTGCAGTGTTGGAGCATGGGAATAAGGATAAAGGAATACGGATATACGGTATCTAGGTATTCTGCCGTTTTACTCATCATAGGCGAGATCGTGTATTTTATCCTTTATGCTCTGCATCATATAAAAAGAAAGAAACAGGTCATTTCATACATACTTTTTATCCTTATCCTTATAGCGGCATTTGGTCTTATAATACCCTGGACTTCATATGATGATGTGGTCATAAGATCCCAGACAAAGCGCCTTGAAAAGATGCTTAAGGACGTTGATAAGGATGAAAGCTTAAAAAGTGCGATAAAAAGTGCATATCGCACGATAGACAGAGTAGGATACAAAGGTAAGAAAACTCTTGATAAAAAGTTTACAAAATCCGAGATAGAGACCATAGAAGAATACAGTGAATATGAGGAATGGGGAAGAGACAGCGTATATCTTCGTTATTATGCAAAGGGATATGCACTGGATATAACGGGATATAACAGGCTTTACAAGGTCTCAAAATGCAATAATGACAGGAAAAAGGACAGCATAGTAGTGATCACGGTCAATTTAGCAGATGGAGAAACTGCAGACTACGAAGTGGACTTAAGCGAACTTACTGCATGGTCAATTGAAAACTATTCGACAAGAAACAGTGACAGTTTTTCTATTGAAGGAAGAGAAAAGGTAAGGATCGATAATAAGAGAGATCTTTATATCACGGAATTTACTCTTTATTATTATACAGACACTAAAGAGATAACACATCTGACACTGACCGGATATGTCCTGGAAAGAGATTGAATATGAAGAAAGCTCCCTGTAAAGGGAGCTTTCTTCATAACCATATTATTATGATTTAAGACTGGCTTTATACTTTGCCTTGTTTTCATACATGAGTTTATCCGCACGCTGCATATATGGTATAAGAGACTTGCAGCCTCCTGCTCCGACATGGATCAGGCCGACACTGGCATGAAGGGAATAGGGCTTATTCATCAGTTTGTTCTCCTCATCAATGGCCTTTTGCAGATCGGATTCAAATGTCATGTGTCTTTCGGGATCTCTTGAAACGAGTATTGCCGCAAACTCATCTCCTCCGTATCTGGCCACAGTCTCGTCGGGGGATACTACTTTGGAAAGTGCACTGCCCAAAGCCTTAAGACAGTTATCACCGGCCTCGTGACCGTATGTATCATTTATGGTTTTTAGACCATCCATATCTATGCTGGCAACACTTAGATAGATCTCACGTCTGTTGGCTCTGTCAAGGATAAGGAGCATGTTCTGCTCATAACCTCTTCTGTTGTTGATACCGGTCAGAGCATCTGTCAGATACATGGCTTTGATCTCTTCCATATTCATGTATTCATTATGAACATTGAAATCATCAAGCGCATTTCCGAGAGCTGAAACATATGACTGAGTGAAATGATAAGGCCATTCATCCGCGTCATATATGGATACCATATATCCGTAACACTTATTCTGCGCATGTATCGGATTTATAAAATACATCATCGGCTCTTTTGTATCAAACAATTGAACGGGAAGGATATCCTTTCTGTCAAATGTTATATCCGGAGACTCATAGCTCATGTTCTTATCCATGTAGAATACGCGCTTGAGTATCATTTTATCGGTGTATTCGTTTACAAGTTCAACGGGTCTGTGAACAGAATCAAGAGCATCACTGCACAGACAGATGTATGCATAACTTGCAAAATTATATTTGAAATAATTATCCGCATTTGAGAAGATGTCGTCCTCGTCGAATGCTATCTGATAGCCATTATACATATAGACACTCATATCTATACCATAATAGTATCGAGTCAGCTTTTTTAATCTGAACTCCAAGGTGTTCTGCTCTTTACAGTGACCGCATCCGCAGCTTTCACGAAGCAGCATGGTACTGGGTATATAAGTGATCTTTGGAGCGCTCCCGCCTTCTATGGCCTTATGAAGTATGTTCATTGCGGTCCTGCCGAATCTGGAAATATCCGGATCAAATGTTGTAATAGGTGTGGTCTGACAGCGTCCTTCCTCCTCATTGTCATAACCTGATACGCAAACATCCTCGGGAATTCTTATACCGCGCTTTTCCAGTTCACTGCAGATTGCGGCAGCCATGTAGTCATTGGCACATACTATGGCCTGAGGAAGATCTTTTCCGCCGTGAGTGAAATGATCGACTGCGTCGGCAGCCTTGTTGTACCAGTAGTCACCATAGAAGATCATGTCATCCGATATATCAAGACCGGCTTCCTGCATGGCTTCCTCATATCCTAAGTACCTGTCACGGGCATCCTGCAGTTCCCATCTGCCGGTCATATGGCAGATTTTTGTAAAACCGTGATCTTTTATGAAATGATTTGTGATCTCTTTCATCGCCTGGCGGTCTCCCAAAAGAAGATCGTAAAAACGATTGCTGCGTTTTTTTAGGGATATTACAGGACAGTTTGCATTTTTGTCAAAATATGAGTAAACAGCCTCATTCATCTTTTCTATATTGAAAAGAGTCTCATCAATGATAAAGCCGTCAAAAGAATCGATGTTGGGAATCTTGTATACAGATGATTCCCCCTCACCGTAGAGAACAATATTATGATCATAAGTTCCGAAATTGGAGAAAATAAAGATATCGTAGTCAAGCTTTTTTGCTTCTTCAAAGATGCCTTTACTTAGGGCTATTGAATAGTCATTACCCTGTTCACCGACTATCAGACCGATACGTCTTCTCATGATTTTACCACCCCAGCTGTTTTCTACCCCTAAAACAGAATAAATACACTGATATTCTAACAAATTCTTGGCTTAACAACAACAAAATATAGCATTATTTTGTTAAAAAACATACGCTTTACAATTAAATGAAGATTGGCTATAATACAATAGGCAACTGGTATACAAGCAGAACTTGCATACTAGCATGTAAATTCTTTATGATGAAAGAATGTAAAAGGGGCAGAGCATGAAAAAAACAGACAAATTACCTATAGAGACCGCCAGAGACTATGCTTTGAGAGCTATCAGGGAGAATATAGTATCTCTTGATCTCGAGCCGGGGACAAGTATAAGCGAGAACGAGATCGCAGGATTCTTAGGTGTCAGCAGAACACCGGTAAGAGAAGCAATCCAGGAACTTGCCAAGGCAGCGGTAATAGAGATATATCCTCAAAGAGGAAGCTATGTGGCACTTATAGACCCTCTTCTTGTTGAAGAAGCCAGATTCTTAAGAAAGGTTCTTGATACGGCTGTAATAGAAGAAGCATGCGATGTTGCCACTCAGGCAGATATAGAAAGAATGGAAGAGAATGTTTCTCTTCAGGAGTTTTATCTTCAGAGTGAAGCTGCTGATAAGATATATCTTTTAGACGATGAGTTTCACAAACTCATATATTCGGCAGCAAAAAAAGAGACGATACATGCGATGCGCTCAAATATCATGCTTCATTTTGACAGGGTCAGGACACTGTCGATGAAAACGGTCAAAGATACAAAGATCGTAAACGATCACAGACAGATGCTTGAGGCGATAAAGAACAAAGACAAGGAAACAGCGAAAGCACTTGTAGAAAAGCATCTCTCAAGATACCAGATAGACGAAGCGGAGATAAGAGCAGCGTATCCGCAGTATTTCAAGGATTAAAACAAGTAAAAGGTTTCACTATGCAAAATAGCCAAATTGGTAAATCCAATTTGGTTATTTTTTACGTTTAGACAAATGTATATTAATGTGCTAATATACTTGTATACTAGTCGAAAAGCTACACATCTTTGGGAGGTGTCAGATGAGCGCTCAAGAAAAGAAAACCAAAGCGCCAAAGCAGAAAGTCAACTGGAAAGTATATATAAAGAGGTACTGGCAGCTGTACGCACTGTTATTACTTCCTATGGTATATCTTCTTATATTCAAATATATACCCATGAAGTATATACTCATCGCATTTAAGAAGTACAGCATTGTAAAGCCGATAAACGAGATGCCCTGGGCAGCCAATCACGGCATGCAGTATTTTATACAGGCATTTAGCAACAATGATTTTAAGAATGCTCTGAGAAACACGGTTGTACTGAACCTGCTCGATCTGGTGATAGGATTCCCTATCCCGATCATATTTGCACTTATTCTTAATGAACTTCCGTTCAAAAGATTCAAAAAGACGGTGCAGACCATAGCATATATGCCCCACTTCCTTTCATGGGTCATCATATACGGACTGGCTATACAGCTCTTTACACCCACCAATGGTCTTATAAACATGTTCATCGAGAGGATGGGTGGCGAAGCAATCCACTTCCTTGACGATCCGGTCAAATGGGTAGGAACATATATCTTTTTGGGAGTATGGCAGAGCTTCGGATGGAACTCCATAGTATATCTGGCAGCGATAGCAGGTATCTCGCCTGAATTATATGAAGCAGCTTCGGTTGACGGAGCCAACAGATTTGAGAAGATGTGGCATATCACACTTCCGGGAATAAGAGGAACGATAGTTACACTGCTTGTTATGGCTCTCGGAAACATCTTGGGTTCAGGCTTCGACAGACCGTTTGCATTACAGAACAATCTGGTTATGAGATATGCTGAGGTTATTTCAACCTTCGTTTATAAACATGGTATCAAGGGACTGCAGTTCTCGCTGACAACAGCGGTTGGCCTGTTCCAGTCGGTTGTAGGAGTGTTCTTCCTCCTGTTTGCAAACTGGCTCGCAAGAAAGCTTGGCGAGCGCGGAATCTGGTAGGAGGTGACATATGGCTAAAGAAGTCAAGATCGATAAGAGAAAAGAAAAAGACGGAGCCGACGAGATATCCAGGACCATTAAATCGAAAGCGACTAAACGTGTTGATATGGTATTTGCCATTGTCTGTGTATTCATCAGTGCTATATGTCTGATACCGATGATCAACCTTCTGGCAAGATCGCTTTCGGCAACAGACTTTCTTGTTAAACATGAGGTTTATCTGATCCCTAAGGGATTCAACTTTGATGCTTATTCATCAGTGCTGAGTGATGTTAAATACATAAGAGCATTTGTGTGGACCGCATTTCTCACACTCATATGCACACTGTTGTCTTTAACGATGACAACACTCTGCGCATATCCGCTCATATTCGAAAAGCTCAAGGGCAGAGGAATATTCAACATCATCATCACGATAACGATGTTCTTTAATGCAGGTACTATACCTAACTATCTGCTGATGAAGGAATTAAACCTGCTCGACAATCCGCTGGTACTTATAATACCAAGCTGTTTAAGCGTTTATAACATGATCATCATGAGAAGCTTCTTCTATGGAATACCCGATTCGTTAAGAGAATCGGCAGAAATAGACGGAGCAAGCTTTTTCAAGATCCTTTTAAGCATCTATATCCCGCTTTCAAAGCCCGTGCTTGCAACACTTGCACTGTTCTATGCGGTGGGAAGATGGAACGGTTATTCGGATGCTTTGATGTATATGAAGAACAAGGATTTTTATCCTTTGCAGCTTCTGCTCTATAACATCCTAAACAACATAAACTCGGTTGAAGTTGCGACACAGGAAGGATTTTCAACACCGGGACTTGCGGATTCGCTTAAGGCTGCGATCGTTATGTTCTCTACGATACCGATACTCTGTATCTATCCTTTCCTTCAGAAGTACTTCATTCACGGCGTAACACTTGGTGCAGTAAAAGAGTGATCTTGTAAGCCCATATCCGGGAAGCATTTTGTTAACGGAATAAACGGGACGGACCGTTATTCATAGATTTTTTGCAAAATATATAGGGAGGTAAAAAATGAAGAAAAAAGTTTTATCCGTAATTCTTACATCAGCTATGGTAATGTCAATGGCTGCATGTGGATCAACAGATGTTGCAACAACAGATACAAGTGCAACAACTGACACCACAGCTACAACAGACACAACTGTTCAGGCTGATACAACAGAAACAGAACCCGCAGTAGTTTCAGAACTTACAGATGGTAAGTTTGCTGAGACAAGACATATCACAGTTGAAGTATACGATCGTGGTAATGATGGTGGTTCAGATCCTACAAACAACATGTACACAGAGTATATCAAGAAAGGTATGCTTGAGGATCACAACGTAGAAGTTGAATTCGTAGCAGTTCCCCGTTGGACAGAGGGTGAAGAGATCAACAACCTTCTTGCTGCAGGCACAGCTCCTGATATCTGTGTTACATACTCATATCCTACAATCCAGACATATGCAGGAATGGGTGGCGTTCTTGATCTTAAGGACTATGTAAATGATTATGCATCAGAGATCACACACCTTACATCATGGCTTGGTGATGCTAACATGTACTGGGATCAGGATATCAATGACGGCACATTGTGGGCAATCGAAGGTAAGAGAGCTAACCCCAGACGTATCCTTACATTCATCCGTCAGGACTGGCTTGATGCACTTAACTTAAAAGCACCTACAACAAAGGCTGAATTCTATGATACAATATGTGCATTTAGAGACAATGCAGATACACTTCTTGGCAAAGATGCAAAGAAGATGGTTCCTTTCTCAGTTTCTTACGATGTTGGTTGGAGAGCAGCTCTTCTTATCGAGTCTGAGATCTCTCCCAGCATCACTGACAAAGAGTACTATATAAATGGTTTCGATGACAGAAAGCTTACAGAGAACGGAACAAAAGAAGCTATCAGAACACTTAACAAGTGGTACAACGAAGGCCTTCTTTGGAAAGATTTCGCACTTTACGGATCAGGCGATGCTACAGAAGATGACATGATGAAGGCAGGTTACGTAGGTGCATTCCAGCACAACTGGGATTATCCTTTCAGAAACGGTGATGATTCTATACAGGCTAACCTTAAGAGACTTGTTGGCGACAATGCCAAGTATGTAGCAATTGACTGCTTCGAAAATGCGGCAGGTCAGACACTTAAGTTCGGTATCTCACAGGCCGGCGACAGAAAGATCTTCTTCCCGAGCACAAATGATGAGCCTCTTGCTTCTATGCTCTATCTTGACTGGATCTCTGATCCTGAGCATATCGAGTATCTCCAGAAGGGTGACGAGGGTGTTACACACAACGTTCTTCCCGATGGCGCTATCGAGATCATTGCAGCTGAAGGCGATGCTATCATGAACTCTGGTCAGAACATCGACTATACTATCACATGTAACGGTCTTCACTTCAGTGATGATGCACTTACAAACCTTTCAATGGCACACAGCTATGCAGGTGTAGATCCCGCTGATGTTGAGACAGCATTAAAGCTTTCTATGACAAATCCGAGATATGAGAAGAATGTTAAGGTTGCTCCTATCGCAGCAGAAGACGGTATGGGCGAAGCTCTTTCTTCTAAGAGAGACATCGTTTATGATACTGCTCTTGCAGCAAGCACAGATGCTTTTGATTCTACATGGGATACAGCAATGGCTGATTACCTTTCTTCAGGCGGACAGGCAATAATCGATGAGCGTACATCTGCATGGGAAGCAGTTTACGGCAGTTCAGAGAGCCTTCCGGAATAAATAAGATTAATAGTGATTTGAAGTGAACTGAAATATGGGCGCTCCATCCTTGGTGGAGCGCTCTATTTAGAGGTAATACGAGATGGAAATGACTTTCAGATGGTTTGGAACCGGATTTGATACAGTGAGCCTGAAACAGATCAGACAGATTCCGGGAGTGACCGGTGTCATAACCACGCTTTACGATACAACACCGGGAGAAGTGTGGACAAGAGAAAAGATACACGCCCTTAAGCGTGAAGTTGAAGAAGCAGGACTTCATATAGCAGGGATAGAGTCTGTCAACGTTCATGATTCGATAAAGACAGGCAGTCCCGACAGAGACCTTTACATTGACAATTACATCGAGACATTAAAAAATCTCGGTGAAGAAGATATACATCTTGTATGCTATAACTTTATGCCGGTATTTGACTGGACCAGAACCGAACTGGCAAGAAAACGTGCTGACGGTTCTACGGTATTGGCATACAATCAGGCAGCGATTGATGCACTTGATCCGGAATCCATGTTTGATTCGATAAGCAAGGATGCAAACGGATCAGTACTTCCCGGATGGGAGCCTGAGCGTATGGCGATCATTAAAGAGTTATTTGATAAATACAAGGACATAGATGAAGAGAAACTCTTTGAGAATCTCAAATATTTCCTGGAGAGGATCATGCCGGTATGCAATGAATATGATATATATATGGCCATACATCCGGATGATCCGGCATGGCCTGTATTCGGTCTGCCCAGGATAATAATCAATCTTGAGAACATACAGCGTATGATGAAGATGGTGGACGATGTGCATAACGGAGTGACTTTCTGTGCAGGTTCGTACGGAACAAACAGGAAAAACGATCTTCCTAAAATGATACGTGCACTTAAGGGAAGGATACATTTTGCACATGTAAGAAATCTTAAGTTCAATTCGGATGATGATTTTGAAGAAGCAGCTCATCTGTCAAGCGACGGAAGCTTTGATCTGTATGAGATCATGAAAGCTTTGTATGATATAGGATTTGAAGGCCCTATCAGACCGGATCACGGAAGGATGATATGGGATGAGGTTGCGATGCCCGGATACGGACTGTATGACAGAGCATTGGGAGCAACTTACCTTAACGGACTTTGGGAAGCGATAGTAAAGAGTAACAGGTGAAATCATGATACTTAGTAATTTAGGTATTAAAAACAGACAGGAATGGATCGACAAAGGTTTTGATCTTCCTGAGTTTAACAGAGAAACTGTCAGAGAAAAGACCGTGAAAGAACCAAAGTGGATACACTTCGGGGCAGGAAATATATTTAGGGCATTTCAGGCAAATGTGGTTCAAAAGTTGTTGAACGAGGATGTTATCGATACAGGTCTTATAGTGGCTGAAGGCTATGATTATGAGATCATTGAGAGGATGAACAGACCACACGATGATCTGAGCATCCTTGTGACTCTTAAAGCCAACGGTACGGTAGAGAAGACTGTTATCGGTTCTGTTGTGGAATCATGCATCCTTGATGAGGATAATGAAAAAGAGATCGAAAGATTAAAAGAGATATTTCGCGCACCGTCTTTACAGATGGTGAGTTTTACGATCACCGAAAAAGGATATAAGACAGTTGCATACATGAGTAAGGTAACAAGGCTTTTGTATGAACGTTTTCTTTCGGGCGCATTGCCTGTAGCAATGGTCAGCATGGATAACTGTTCTCATAACGGAGATAAACTGTTTGAGGCAGTACTTGGTCTTGCAAAAGAGTGGGAAGAACAGGGTATATGTAAAAAAGGATTTGTTGATTATGTGTCTGATAAGACAAAGGTGACATTTCCGTTAAGCATGATAGATAAGATAACACCCAGACCGGATTCGAACATTGAAAAGATGCTTATCGATGACGGGATCGAAGATCTTGAGCAGGTGATCACGAGCAAGAACACGTATGTGGCACCTTTTGTAAACGCAGAAGAGACAGAGTATCTCGTCATAGAGGATCTGTTCCCGAACGGCAGGGATGCTCTTGAAAAAGGCGGGATCATATTTACCGACAGAGTGACGGTTGATAAGACAGAGAAGATGAAGGTATGCACATGTTTGAATCCCCTTCATACCGCTCTGGCGATATTTGGCTGTCTTTTAGGTTATACATCAATTCATGATGAGATGGATGATGAGGATCTTAAAGCTTTAGTAACAAAACTCGGGAATATAGAAGGTATGCCGGTTGTTGTTGATCCAAAAGTTTTGTCGCCGGCAGAATTTTTGGATGCTGTTCTTAAAAAGAGATTGCCGAATCCTTTCATGCCTGATACACCGCAGAGAATAGCCTGTGATACTTCACAGAAACTGCCTATCAGATTTGGTGAGACTATAAAGGCTTACAGGGCAAGCAAATCTTTAAGTACCGATGATCTTATACTGATCCCCCTTGTTTTGGCCGGATGGTGCAGATATCTTTTGGGTATCAATGATGCCGGGGAGCCTTTTGAACTCAGCCCCGATCCCATGCTTGAGGAAGTAAGAAAAATGGATGTTAGGGATATACTTAAAAAGAAAGAGATATTTGCAGTAGATCTTTTTGAAGACGGTCTCGGAGAAAAGATACTCAAGATATATGAAGAATTAAACCAGGGAAACGGAAGTGTGCGAAAGGTATTAAAGAAATATGTGGACTCAGTGCTGGCTTGATTACAACAATGAAAATAAAAATGTTTCTCAATATGAGGAATACTTTACGACGCTCTTTGTAGACGGCTTTAAAAAGGATGAAGTCATAACGACTGCTTCCGATGAACTTTCTCTTGCTTCAAAGGGAATGTATAACAGAGCCATAGATATGGATATATCTCTTCCGGATAAGGGCATTGTAATAAAGAAGTGTGAAGATAAAGCTCTCGGAAAAGAAGGTTACCGCATTCGCTGTGAAAACGGCAGAGCTTACATAGAGGCAGTCACTCCCGAAGCGATAATATACGGAACGTTTCGTTTTCTTGCCCTTGTAAGAACAGGAGCGTTAAAAGCGGATACGTTTGTTACCGAGATACCTGAAAATCCGATCAGAATGCTTGACCATTGGGACAACATGGATGGAAGCATAGAGAGGGGATATTCGGGTAATTCGTTTTTCTTTGAGAACAATGATGTTATCATTAATGACAGGACAAGAGATTATGCAAGACTGATCGCATCTCTTGGGATAAATGCCGTAGCGATAAACAATGTAAACGTAAAGGATGCGGCGACAGATCTGGTAAATAAAAGATTTATAGATAAAGTCAGACAGATGTCTGACATATTTGCATGTTTTGGCATAAAACTTTTCTTAAGCCTAAACTATGCCATGCCGATAGAGTATGAACCTGCAAGTGCGGATCCTCTGGATGACAAGGTAATTGCCTGGTGGAAGAACAAGATGAGGGAAGTGTATGATTCGGTTCCAAAGCTCGGCGGTTTTCTTGTTAAAGCAGATTCTGAGGGAAGACCGGGACCTTTCACCTATGGAAGGACACAGGCAGATGGCGCTAATATGCTTGCGGATGCAATAAGACCGTTTGGCGGTATAATCATATGGAGATGTTTTGTATATAACTGTCAGCAGGACTGGAGAGATCTTACTACAGACCGTGCTAAAGCCGGGTATGACTATTTCCACTCTCTGGACGGACAGTTCGCGGAAAATGTGATCCTGCAGATAAAGAACGGTCCGATGGATTTTCAGCCAAGAGAGCCTGTTTCACCTTTATTTGGAGGAATGAAAAACACCAATCAGATGCTGGAAGTGCAGATCGCTCAGGAATATACCGGTCATCAGATAGATGTATGTTATCTTATACCCTGGTTTAAACAGATACTGGAATTTGAAACATATATGAATAACGATCCCGATAGTGATACGACTGTTGCAGGTATAGTCAGCGGGAGAGCGAGAAATGTGACTTACGGCGGCATGGTTGCAGTCACCAATACGGGTAATGATGAAAACTGGACAGGAAATGATCTGGCAGCCGCAAATCTCTACGGTTTTGGACGACTTGCATGGAATACCAAATTGGATGCTGAAGATATAGAAAGAGAGTGGATAAGACTCACATTTTCAGATGCCGACGATGAGACTGAGGATATCATATCCGATATCCTTATGGGTTCCTGGTCGACATATGAGAAATATACTGCTCCTTTAGGTATCGGCTGGATGGTAAGACCCCATGATCATTACGGACCCAGTGTTGACGGTTATGAGTATGACAGATGGGGAACATATCACAGAGCAGACTGGCAGGGAATAGGCGTAGAGAGAGGACCTGAAGGGACAGGTTATTCACTGCAGTATAACAGTCCTAACAAAGAGATGTACTCTGATCCGAAGACAACTCCCGAGGAATTGCTGCTGTTTTTCCATAAGACGCCTTACAAGCATGTCCTAAAGAGCGGAAAGACTGTTATTCAGCACATTTATGATACTCACTTTGAGGGATACGAAGAAGCTATAAAAATGCAGAAAGCCTGGGATGGTCTTGAAGGCAGAATTAACGACAGGGCTTTTAAGGAGACAAAACGCAGATTTGAACTTCAGGTTGCAAATGCCAGAGAATGGTGTGATATAGTAAACAGCTATTTTTATCGCAAGTGCGGTATAGCCGATGAAAAAGGGCGTACGATATATTAAGGGGTAACAAGGATATGAAACTATCAGCTTTGATAAGTGACGGGATGGTCCTTCAGAGAGGCAAAGAGAATTATATATGGGGCAGTGACTGCGCTGCCGGCTCGGTAGTTGAAGTCTTGATCGACGGTAACAGGTCGGCAGGCAATGCGGATAAAGAAGGAAAGTTTAAAGTCCTTATCCCGCCTGTTAATACGGGAGGTCCCTATAAGATAAAGATCAAAGTATCGGATCCTAATGGAAGAAACGAAGACGTAAGCATAAACAATGTAATGTGCGGTGATGTATTTCTTCTTGCAGGACAGTCAAACATGGAGATACCCCTTTGCAGATGCCTTGATCTTCACGGAGAAGAGATAAGCAGGATGAACCTTCCTGATGTACATTACTTTGAAGTTGTTAAGGAATATGCATTTGGAGATCCGGTTGAAGAATTATATGAAGGAAACTGGCAGGAAGCAACGCAGGAAAATCTTTATCCCATGAGTGCTCTCGGAGTTTTCTTTGCTCAGTATCATATGGAAAATACCGGTGTACCCGTAGGCCTTATACAGACAGGTGTAGGCGGTACGCATATAGAATCATATCTGAGCGAAGATCATGTTATTTCAGTCGGAGAGCTTTTAAGGAAAGAAGCTCTTAAACGTGGAGAGGATATCACAAAGTGTGACTGTGACAAGAATGACAGCTGTAAAGTATGTTATGAAAAACAGCTTAAGATGGATAAAGACAAAGCCTGGGTCGAAAAGACATCCGCAGATGAAGTTAAAGCCCAGCAGGAATGGTATGATAAGTTAAACAGCAGGGATATCGGTCTTAAAGAGCATTGGGAAAAGTTAACCAGTCTGTATGATGATACCAAGCAGGCAAGGTATCTGAGCGTTCCCGGCAGATGGGAAGATCTTGAAGAGAATAAAGAACTTGAGGCTTTAAGAGGCAGCGTCTGGGTGCTTAAGACTGTTGATATACCCGAAAGTTTTGTCGGAAAAGATATTAAACTGTATCTCGGAACCCTGGTCGATGCCGATGAGACATACGTAAACGGTATAAAGGTTGGTGAAACGGCGTATCGTTACCCGCCAAGAAGATATGTGATACCTGCAGGAATCCTTAAAGCAGGTGCAAACACGATAACCGTGCGTATTGTGGCAAATGCAAGAAGCGGCGGATTTGTTTTAGAAATGCCATATTATCTTGCACTGGGAGATGAAAAGATCTCGCTTGAGGGCAAGTGGCAGTTTAAGATAGGAGGAACCTCTTACTCAGAAAAGGACGGATGTTATGAGGACTTTAAGGATATCACGTTCTTTACATGGAAACCCACGGCACAGTACAACAGGATGGTATATCCTTTGAAGAACCTAAAGTTTTCGGCTGTTCTGTTCTATCAGGGAGAGAGTAACTGCACACATGCCTGGGAATATGAATATCTGATGGTCGAGATGGTTGACTGCTTAAGAGAGCTGTTTAATGATGACCTGCCGTTCGGATTTGTGGAACTTCCCATGTTTGGAGGAGAGGACACTCACGGTGATACCACTCAGTGGGATAACTTAAGACTCGCCCAGGAAAGAGCTGCTGCAAAGATCCCTAACAGTACGATTGCTGATATATATGATCTCGGATTCACATACGAACTGCATCCCCAGACCAAGAAGGAAGCAGCTAAGAGACTGTATGACAAGATGAAAGAACTTATGAAATGGTGAGCGTTATGAATAAGATTTTGGAAGAATTATGTGGATACCACATCATACCTGTGGTAGTTCTTAACAGAGCAGAAGATGCAAAGCCGTTAGCAAAAGCCTTGTGTGAAGGCGGACTTAAATGCGCAGAGGTCACATTCAGAACCGAAGCGGCAGAAGAGTCAATACGTATCATGGCAAGTGAATATCCAGATATGATGGTGGGAGCAGGAACGGTTCTGACCATAGAGCAGGTAGACAGAGCTGTTAATGCAGGTGCCAGGTTTATAGTAAGCCCCGGATTTGATCCTGAGATAGTGGATTATTGTATTCAAAAAGACATACCGGTCGTTCCCGGATGCATGACACCTTCAGAAGTAGCGCAAGGAGTTAAAAGAGGACTTGAAGTTCTTAAATTCTTCCCGGCTGAACAGGCTGGCGGGATTGCCATGATAAAGGCAATGTCGGCGCCTTATACAAGTGTCAGATTTATGCCGACTGGTGGTATAAATGCAAAGAATCTGGAGCAGTATCTGTCATTTGGCAAGATCGCAGCGTGCGGTGGTAGTTGGATGGTAAAGGCTGATCTTATTGATGCAGGAGACTTTGATAAGATAAAGGAACTGACAAAGGAAGCGGTGGAACTTGCTTCATCGATTCTTAACAGATAAGGAATATTTATTGAATGGGAAGGAGATATGCAGGATATAAAACTGCATTGATATGTGACCATGAGTAAAAAAGTAATAACTTTGGGAGAGATCATGTTAAGACTCTCAACTCCAGGTAACGAAAGATTCATCCAGGCTGATGAGTTTGATGTGTGTTACGGTGGGGGAGAAGCAAATGTAGCTGTTTCTCTTGCAAATTTCGGATATGATACTGAGTTTGTAACGGCGGTTCCCGATCAGGCTATAGGTGAATGTGCTGTAGCGGCACTGAGAAAATACAATGTCGGAACCAAGTACATCGCAAGATGCGGTGACAGACTCGGGATATATTTTTTGGAGTCAGGTTCAGCCATGCGTGCGAGCAATGTCATATATGACAGAGCGGGAAGTTCCATTGCCACGGTTTCATATGACAGGTTTGATTTTGAAAAGATATTTAAAGATGCCGACTGGTTTCATTTTACGGGGATAACTCCGGCAATAAGCGACAGTGCAGCCGCACTTGCAAAGCAGGCTTTGATCGTTGCAAAGAAAGCGGGTGTAACGGTATCTGTAGATCTGAATTTCAGAAAGAAGCTCTGGACATCAGAAAAGGCCAAAAGCGTTATGACGGATCTTATGCAGTATGTAGATGTATGCATAGGAAATGAGGAAGACGCGGAAAAGGTTTTGGGATTTAAGGCATCTGATACGGATGTTACAAAGGGTGAACTTAACCTGGCAGGATATGAGGAAGTCTTTAATGCCATGGCGGATGCGTTTGGCTTTAAATACATCATAAGTTCTCTAAGACAGTCCTTCTCAGCATCCAATAACGGATGGTCGGCATGCATAATGGACGGAAAGACCAGAGAGTTTTATCATTCAAGGACATATTCCGTAACTCCCATAGTTGACAGAGTAGGCGGTGGGGATTCTTTTGCTGCCGGAGTTATTTGTGGCCTTTTGGATGACAGAGGCATGAAAGAGGCCCTGGAATTCGGTGTAGCCGCATCGGCTCTCAAGCATACGATACCCGGTGATTTCAATCATGTGACTCGCAAAGAAGTTGAAAATCTTATGGGCGGAGACGGAAGCGGAAGAGTCCAGAGATAATCCTTATAGTTAACAGAAAAAATTGAGCGTGATAGCATACGAATATGCAATTACGCTCTTTTTATATTGTCCGGATGGTGCTATAATTTTTTTAGCTTAATTTGATCAAAGGAGGAGAAAAAGTGATGGAGAAAAAATTTAAGCTGAGCGAAAACAACACTACCGTCAGGACTGAGATCATAGCCGGTCTTACAACTTTCATGACCATGGCTTATATCATAGCCCTCAACCCGAACCTGCTGACCAATTTTGACGTTGGAAGCTCATTGTGGAACGGTGTATTCTTAGCGACCGTTATATCGTCAGGTATCGGCTGTATCTGCATGGCTTTGCTTGCAAACAAGCCTTTTGCAATGGCACCCGGTATGGGACTTAACAGTTTCTTTGCTGTTGTAGTTGCAAATATTGTCGGAATAACGGGTCTTGGTTATACTGAATCGTTCCAGGCGGCATTATGTGTTGTACTTATCGAAGGTATCGTATTTATCATTCTCTCTGTTTTAAACATAAGAGAAAAGATAGTTGAAGGCATACCGCTTGGTATCAGACTCGGTATCGCTCCTGCGATCGGCCTGATGCTGCTTAATATCGGTGTTGGTTCCAATGCCGGACAGTATTCTGAGACAGGTGGTCCTTTCTACGCAATGAGAGATTTCTTCGGTGCTCTTACACCCAGTTATGCCAGAGATACAATGGGAAGCGCTTACGGATGGATGGTCCTTACAGTCGTTACCATGTTCGTAGGTCTGTTTGCTATCGTTACACTCAGCCACAAGGGCATTAAGGGTTCTGTTCTTATAGGTATGCTCATTGCTTCTGTTGTTTACTGGATTGGTGAGGCAGCATGCTTTGCGACAAATCCTTTCGAGTCGCTCAAAACAGCAAGCTTTGTTCCACCTTTTGCAGATATGGCACAGACCACGCTGTTCAAATTTAATTTCTCTGCACTTTTACAGATAGGTTGGTTTACGGTGATAACACTGGTTATAACCTTCTGTATCATAGATATGTTTGATACCATAGGAACTCTTGTTGGTACAGCTTCAAGAGCCGGTATGGTTGATAAGGAAGGCAACATGCCTAATATGAGAGAGGCTCTTCTTTCCGATGCGGTAGGTACCGTTGTTGGTTCATGCACAGGTACTTCTACAGTAACTACATTCGTAGAATCGGCTTCAGGTGTAGAGGCAGGCGGACGTACAGGTCTCACAGCTTTAGTTACAGGTCTGCTCTTCCTTGCATGTATGTTCATTGCACCCATAGCAGCAGTCATTCCTCCGCCGGCAACAAGTGCTGCACTGATATATGTTGGATATCTGATGTTATGCGGACTTAAGAAGGTAGACTTTGATGATATAGAGCAGGGACTTCCTGTTGCGATCATGTTGATAGCAATGCCTATCTCAAGTTCTATCGGACACGGTATCGGACTTGCACTTATCTCTTATACACTGATATGTGTACTTAAGGGTGAAGCAAAGAAGGTATCTGCGCTCACATATGTGATCTCAGCTATCTTCCTTATCAAGTTCTTCTTAATAGTTTAATATGGAATTCTTATTTAGCAGATAAAAGTAAGAATGATCACAGGTCCCGGATGTTGCGTTCGGGACCTGTTTTATAATGTGAACTTATTTGTTTTTGGATTTTCCTGACATCCATGGGATGTATCGGTTTATCAAAAAGATAAACAGGGTTTCAACTGCCATTGTTATAAGCATTATGTTGAACAAAAGCACATATTCTTTAGCGTGTTTGATATACGGGTTTATCTTATATGCGATCACATTTCCGAGAAAGAGAATGTAAAAGTTAAGGTGTGTTGCCATTATTATAAGTGAGTTCTTTCCCCAGAAGTGTACTATACTGAGAGGCTTTATCTCAGGCAGAAAACGGCATATGAGTATCAGTCCGACAGAGCCGCAGAATGCATTTAAAAGGAACAGGATAATGTTTCCAAAGTCCATGTTGTGAATGTCTATATTTGTGTTTAACCCAGATAGAACAGCACAGATAATGAGCAGTATCACTCCCGATAAAACCGGTAATGCATAGCCTTTAATATCATCACCTGAAAACACTTTAGCGATTTTAAACAGTGTGTATGACAGTGCAAGAAATATCAGACAGACCATACTGCGGATAATGACAAAAATGAAACTGAGTAAAAAGAATTTCGTAAGATCCGACTTTGAAGCCGTATATACAGGTTCAAAGAAATGCCAGATCAGAAAGCCGGAGAAACTTATGATGAGACTTATTATGATCCCGTATTTCTTACCGGTCTTTTTAAGTAAAACATTAAATATTATCTCGCATATGAAAAGCGTGGGCAAAAACCATAACGGACCGCTTCCTGCAAATGAACCGGTACAGACAAGATTGATCTTTAAGTCGTTTAAAGAGATCTGTCCAAAATAAACGCTTAATATATCTATGAGAGTATAACAGATGCTGAAACAAAGATAAGGTATGATGATGGTCTTAAGCTTTCTGTAAAATACATCCCTTAAGGTTGATTCTGCTCCGTCCTTATAGGCTGTAAGCATGCCGGATACGATGAAGAACAGAGGCATATGAAAAGAAAATATGAATGTTAAAAGACGCTCGTTAACAAAGGTGGCATGTCCGAGTACCACCAGAAGAATACCTATTCCCTTTACAGTATCGAAGTATTTCAATCTTTTCATATCCAAATTATTATAGCATTTTTGTGCAATATACACTATAATAGAAATAATGTTTTGGTAATATTATTTCACAGGAATCATAAAGGGGATACTGATGAAAATATCGGATATATATAAGAACAAAGGCAAGGGTGTATTGTCTTTCGAGATATTCCCTCCAAAGAAGGATGAGGAATTAAGAGATATTGAGCCTACGCTTGATATACTCAGTGAGCTTAAGCCGGATTATATAAGCGTCACATTCGGTGCAGGCGGCAGTTCAAACAATAACAAGACCATAGATCTGGCACGAAAGATAAAAGAAGTTTATCATATCGAGCCTGTTGCACATCTTACGGGGCTTGCTTATGATGAATATGAAATAGATGAGTTTTCCAAAAGACTTGCTGATGCGGGGATAGAAAACATACTGGCATTAAGAGGCGACGAGAATCCTAATGCCGCTTCAAAAGGAGTTTTCAATCATGCATCGGAACTCATAGAATATTTAAGGCCGAGAACCGATTTCTGCATAGCGGGCGCATGTTATCCGGAAGATCATCCGGACAGCCCCGATCATGTTTCTGAGATGAGGTATCTTAAAAGAAAAGTCGATGCCGGAGCAGAGGTTTTGCTTTCTCAGTTATTCTTTGATAACAGCAACTTCTATGCATTTGAAGAAGATGCCAGGATATCGGGAATAGATGTGCCTATTACACCGGGTGTAATGCCTGCGATTAAGGCTGCCCAGATTCAGAGAATGGTAACTACATGCGGAGCAAAGCTGCCAGAGAAGTTTAAAAAGATAATAGATAAATACGGTGATAACAAGGATGCCATGTATGATGCCGGTATGGCTTATGCTTTAAGTCAGATAATCGATCTTATAACAAACGGGGTTGACGGTATACATCTTTATACAATGAACAATCCAAAAGTCGCACGTACGATATGTGATGGGATTAAGAATATAATAAGTCGCTGATCAGACAAAAGATTTTACAAGGTAAGGTGGGATTTTGATGGACGAAACAACGAAAAAAGTATTATTGATCATGCTTGTTATCTTAGGTGTGGTTGTGATCGGAGTAGGTGTGATATTCAATCATGCCATAAAGGATGCCAGAGACTGGGACAGCATGGGAGCAAAGGATACGGTGGAGGAAGTTCAGCCCGTGGAAGCTGATAATCCGTACACTAACAAAGACGATAACAAAAAGAAAAAGGTTGATCCCAATGCAATTAGATCGATCATCTTAAGGAACCAGGCAGAGGATGAGAACGAGAGCTATAGGTTTGAAGTATACGTTACCGATAATGAAACGCTTTTGTTCAACTGCTGGTATCCGTCAGAAGACGGTACAATAACCTGTGTAGATGAACCTATAAACATGTCAAGGCTTGATGATATCACGGATATTTTGGAGCGTTATACGGTATCTACCACGATAAAGAAATACAGGGAAGCCCCTGGAGCAGTTACCATAGAGGGCGGAGACAAGCAGGCTCTCGAAGTTGCATTCCAGGACGGGGATTTTGTAAATGTGGGATTCCCCAACGGTGCAGGACCGGCACTTGAAAAGTATTTCAAGGAACTTGCCGAGTGGCTGCACACAAAGAAGTATTGATAAACAGATTTACAGGGAGTTATTATGTCAGTCAAATTACATAACTTTATGGGAAGATTCGGATGGGAGATGCAGAAGCGTTTTCCCATGCTAAGTTCAAACATGTATCTTAAACTTCAGTTTGCCAGCAGAGCAAAGTCTCAGAAGGGATACATAGACTATTTTATGAGCAAGGAGGAACCGCCTCAGCCTTTAATAGTCAATCTTGAGACAATAAACAGATGTAATTCAACATGTGCATTCTGTACAGCAAACAAGAATGCCGAGAAGAGACCATACTGCCGAATGGAGGATGAGCTGTTCTACAGCATAATAGATCAGCTTGCTGACTGGGGATACAAGGGACACCTTACCCTATACGGAAACAATGAGCCTCTGCTCGATACACGTATTATAGAGTTCCATAAATACTGCCGCGAAAAACTGCCTGAGGCATTTTTGTTCATGTCGACCAACGGACTCATCCTTACGATCGACAAGGTAAAGGAAGTGGCACCTTACGTAGATCAGCTCATAATAAACAATTACTGCATGGACATGAAGCTTCATAAGAATGTTGAGGAGATCTATGAGTATGCCAAGTCTCATCCGGAAGAATTCAAGGATGTTGAGATTCTGATCCAGATGAGATATATGGAAGCAGTTCTTACAAATCGTGCGGGAAGCGCTCCAAATAAGAAGAATGAGACCAAGATCATAACAGAAACATGTCTGATGCCTTTCACGGATGTGTTTATCTTCCCGGACGGAAGAATGGGAATATGTTGCTGTGATAATTTTGAAGTTACGAACATGGCGGATCTTAAAACAGTTCCGATCAAAGAAGCATGGAATTCCGATGCTTATAAGCAGCTGAGAGAAAAGATTAAGGATGGAAGGCAGAACTGGCCTTTCTGCAAGTATTGTGACTTTATAGATGCCGGACTCAGGATGGATGCCGTAGCTGATATACTTGCTGGCAGACAGATGCATGGAGCAAGACAGTCACTTAGAAGAAAGTAGATATGAAAAAGGATGTAAAAGCAACTCTTATCATATTCATCATAACCGCTTTTCTTGAGATCTTTGCATTTAATTTTTCAACATGGAGAAGTATGGCTTCCGATACGGTCACGCTGGCTGAAAATGTGGTGACCGGAGAGGAGCTTACTTTTTATACGGAAGTTTTTGATATCAACGGTCCCGTAAAGAACGTTGACGTCGATCTGAATGTTGAAAATCATGACCTTGCATACGTGTCTGTCATACTCACCGACGAAGGGGACAAATACGAGTACAGCACACCTGAGTACACAGTATGTAACGGAATAAGAAGATCCGGATTCAGCAATATTTATCCGTTTGATGACGTGAATACGATCCAGGTCAAGGTAAGAGCGGAAGAGGGATGCATTGCTCATATAAACAGCATTAAAGCAAATGCTCATATCTCCATGGATATAAAACCTTTTCGTGTGCTGATCATATTTATGATCCTTTGGTTCGGATATATGATATGTACCCATTCCTTTATACATGAGGTATATCTGGATGAGAAAAAAGGATGGCAGAAAGTGGTCACAGCCGCATTCATCATCGGATTTGTCATACTTGGTTCATTTATATCAAAAGCCGATAAGGTGCTGTTGAACAATCCCTGGCCTCATCACAGTCAGTATCAGGAACTGGCAAGGAATATTTCAGAAGGCAGAGTCTATCTGGAGGATCAGTATGTGGAACCGGCTCTCATGGAAGTTTCCAATCCCTATGATACTATCGCTTTACAGGCTGAAGGGATACCTTATTCCATGGATTATGCTTTCTATAACGGACACTACTATGTCTATTTCGGGATAGTACCCGAAATGCTGTTTTATTATCCATATTATAAGGTGAAAGGTGTAGATCTGCCTAATTATAAAGTCATGTTCATGCTTTATGTGATGCTTACTGCGGGAGTATTTTTAAGCGTATCGGGGCTTATCAAAAGATATGTTAAGAGTCTTCCTTATGTTTTCTATATAATGATATGTGCATGCACATTATTTACTGCCAATTTTGTATATCTGACAGCGAGATCGGATATATATAATGTTCCGATACTCAGTGCGATCGCATTTACCTTTATCGGGACAGGTCTTTGGCTTACATCGTTAAATACAGAAAAGAAACTCCTAAAAAGGCTGTATATTGCCGGAGGGTCTTTTGCCATGGCGCTTGTTGCCGGATGCAGACCGCAGCTTCTGATCATATCGGGAATTGCTATCATACTCTTTATTTTTGAGGATGGTATTAAGAAGAGAAGACTCTTCACAAAAGAAAGTCTGATCGAGACGATCTGCTTTTGTCTTCCCTATGTCATAGTAGCGATCCCTGTATGTCTTTATAACTATTTAAGATTCGGAAATATACTGGATTTCGGCGCGACATATTCGCTTACGACAAATGATATGAACCACAGAGGGTTCAATATGAACAGGCTCTTAAGAAGTCTGTACTGTTACCTGTTCCAACCGGTAGTCATAAATACAGATTATCCATTTCTGGAAGCATCCAAAGTTGATGGGAACTATATGGGAAGGTTTTTGTATGAGTATACATACGGCGGGATACTGGTTGCCAATGCAATGCTGTTTTCACTGTGGATGGGACTTGTTACGGGACTTAAAAAGGCAGGAAGACCTGTAAGGATGATAGTCGTCTTCCTTGTTGTATCCGGCATTATAATAGCAGGTTTTGATGCGAACTGTGCAGGTGTTCTGTACAGGTATACCTGTGATTTCGCACCGGCATTTATTCTTGCTGCGGCACTTATGTGGATGATGTATCTTGACAGAAGCCGTAATATCACTGACTATATGTTTGCATCCAGAGTGGCATATATATGTTTTGTTATGGCTTTTGCTTATGCATTCATGACATTTATATCTTCTGCCAGCGTTGTATGTCTTGAGAATGATAACAGACAGCTGTTTTATACCATAGCTGCGTATTTTAAGCTTTAAGTAGGGGAGTTATATGATAGACAGTAGAATATCAAAGGTTTTCAGAGGTATTGCCATACTGATGGTGATAGGATCCCATTATGCGGGATGGATGTATACCGAACCGTTTAATGAGACCTGGAGAGTATGGGTATCCACATGGGGAGTATATGGTGTGGATGTATTTTTGCTCTTATCGGGATACGGACTGGTAAAGTCGTATGAGAAAAACGGCATAGATGGACAGTTCGTTTTAAAGAGATTCTTAAACAGCTATGTTCCATATATACTGATCGTAGGTTTCTTTGCGATAATTGATAAGAGCATTGACAGTACTACGGCTGTCATCAAGCTGCTCATCGGCTATGACTACTGGTATATGTGCGTGTTATTTGCACTGTATATAATGTTCATGGTCTTTTATAAGATCGGAAAGTTTAAAGAGATAACACTCACAGTGGGGGTGATAGCCTTTACATATTTCCTTTATGCCAAGGGACAGGCACCTTTCTGGGAATTATCAAACGCAGCCTTTCTTATTGGTGTTTATGCGGCTACGCTTGAAAGAAAGTACAAAGATCGTCTTAAGGATCTGATGATAAAAGGCAATTTGGCTCTGACAGGATTTGCTCTTATGGTAATCTGTGCATTCTGGCATGTTAATGCCGGTACGATGAGTTCACATATGGTTGCCAGCATATGTTTTACCATCATGACACTCGGGCTTGCGGTACAGATGAAAGCGGGCGGATTGATATTGCCTGCTCTTGGGCGATATTCACTGTATATTTACCTGTTGCACACCAGACTGTTCTGGAAGTTTGTGGCATATAAAGAAGACTGGAGCTATTTTAAGGGAAGCGTTATCGCAGGGATCATCACACTGTTTGTGAGCATTGCTATAGGATTTTGCTTCGAGTGGTGGTGCACAAGACTTATTAAAAAGATAACCACCGGGAAATAAATATTGAGGGATTTTGATCGGAGATAGATGAATGAAAAAGTCAGTTTTTATCGCACTTTGTCTTAGCATGGCCTTGTGGCTTACTGCTTGTACAAATGAAGTCGCAGATATTCAGGAAGACGGAAATACCGTTACGACGGAATCGGGAGTTGAAACAGAAATAACTGAAGACACATCAGATAAAGAGACAGAAGAAAACACTGTTAAGTCATCTGCGGATGCTGTCAGTGCAACCGGTAAGAATGCCACGACAAAATCGGGAGCAGAAGCTTTGGTCACAGCTTCGGGAGTAAAGACCACCGAATCGGGAACTGTTTCAGATAAAGCGTCAGCTGATGAAGATGGGATATCAACCGATGTAGATATGACGAAAGTATCTCTTTATGATGAAGCAAAGATGATGTATGCGCAGACTAATGTCAATATGCGTATGGGACCTTCGACCGATTATGAAACATTGGGAAATATAAAGACCAACACAGAGGTGAAGGTACTGGGACGCTTTGGAAGTGACGGCTGGTATCTTATTGAGAGTGGCAATGGGAAGGCTTTTGTTAGCAACACTCTCCTTGGAGAAGAAAAGATCGATCTTGAAGCTTTAAGAGCAGAACAGGAAGCTGCCGCTCTTGCAGCAATCCAGAGTCAGCAGGCTCAGGCAGCAAACCAGGTTCAGGATAATAATAACCAGCAGCAGGCGCAAGCAGCTCCACCGCAGCCTGTAGCGGCACCAGCAGGAATACTGTTTATAGGGGATTCGAGATGCGTTCAGATGCAGGCAGCAGTAGGCGGTGGAAACAGTTCGTGGATCTGTGAGAATTCGAAGGGATACGAATGGTTCTCAAACAAGGCAGTCGGTCAGGCGGATGCATGCATAGGAAAAGGCACGAAAGTTGTCATATGTCTCGGAGTCAATGATACGGATAACATATATAATTATGCCGCTTTGGTGAACGCGAAAGCTGCAGAATGGGCAGGACGCGGAGCAAAGACATATTTTGTGTCGGTAAATCCCGTAACGGAGAATCCTTACAGAACAGAGGAAGAAGTGGAAGCTTTCAATGCTACCCTTCCCGGTCAGCTTTCCGGAGTAAAGTGGATAGATACTCATTCATTCCTGGTAAATAACGGATATACCATGGTGGACGGTCTTCACTATGACAGCAATACCTATGTTGCCATATTCAATGCGATAGTGGGATCGTTAAAATAGTTTTTTGTTTTGAAAGGTATAACAGATGGCTAACAGATATGAGATAGATATGTGCAACGGGCCACTGTTCGGCAAGATAATCAGGTATACACTGCCTCTTATGGCAGCAGGTATACTTCAGCTTTTGTTTAACACAGCTGACATGGTCGTAGTAGGCAGGTATGCCGGAAGCAATGCGCTGGGGGCCGTAGGGGCAACCAGCTCTCTTATTAATCTTTTAATAAATGTATTCATGGGCCTTTCCGTGGGTGCCAATGTGGCAATAGCGCATTATTACGGAGCGGGCAGGTTCAAGGAATTATCAAGATCACTTCATACAGCCATAAGCCTCAGCGTAATCTGCGGTATTGTTCTTCTTATTATAGGGCAGGTGGCTTCTTCTCCCATGCTTGAACTTATGGGCACACCAAAAGATATACTTCCTCTTTCCGTAAGCTATATGAAGATATATTTCTTAGGTATGCCGGTAATGCTTATTTATAATTTCGGAGCTGCGATACTAAGGGCAGTAGGTGACACCAAAAGACCGCTTTATTATCTGTCTGTGGCAGGAGTGATAAATGTGATCTTAAATCTTGTATTTGTCATAAGATTCTCCATGGGTATCAGAGGCGTTGCCTGGGCAACGATAATATCGCAGGCTGTAAGTGCTGTGATGATAGTGATATGCCTTATGAGAAATGAAGGTCCGTGCAGACTTGTCTTTTCCGAGCTGAGATTTGATTCAAGAGAGGCTTTAAGGATAGCGCGTGTCGGACTCCCGGCAGGCTTTCAGGGTGCGATCTTTTCAATATCAAATGTCCTTATACAGTCAAGTGTCAATTCATTTGGTGCGATCGCTGTCGCAGGAAATACAGCAACCTGCAACCTCGAAGGTTTTGTTTATAACTCCATGAATTCGTTCCATCAGACAGCGCTCAGTTTCACCGGTCAGAACATGGGAGCAAGGAAGATAAAACGAGTACAAAAGGTTCTTGTTTACTGTCTGCTGTGCGTAACAGTTACAGGGCTTGGGATGGGACTTACGGGCTGGTATTTTGGAAGACAGCTTATCGGAATATATTCCAAAGATGCGGATGTTATAGCATTCGGACTAAGAAGAATGGCTATCATTTTCCCGACATATTTTCTGTGCGGAGTGATGGACGTTGTTGTCGGCAGTCTAAGAGGCATGGGATTTTCGATAATGCCCATGGGAGTATCTCTTATGGGAGCTTGCGGTTTTCGTATCATATGGATTATGACTTACTTTGCTCTTCATCATACTCCGGAGGTACTTTATGCTTCATATCCCATATCCTGGTCAATAACATTTTTGGTGCATATGATATGTGTGTTTACGGTGGCAAGAACAAGATACAAGGATATGAAAGAACAGGTGTCATAGGATGTTCGATACTTAAGGAACGGGAATGCGTATGCCTGGTCCATACGGTTGAGATAACCTGGGGATTATGATATACTTACATAGATTGTGATTGAAAAGCTACAACGCTGATAAAATGAGGCTACAATGAAAAAAGCATTGATAATCGGTGCGGGTCCTGCGGGACTTACAGCCGCATATGAATTATTGGACAAATCCGAGGATATAGAAGTTATAGTCTTCGAAGAAAGTGAGCACATGGGAGGTATATCCAAGACTGTTACCTACAAGGGAAACAGGATGGATATGGGAGGACACAGATTCTTCTCCAAGGTTCCCGAAGTAAATGAATGGTGGAACAAGATGCTACCCATGCAGGCAGCTCCGGCATATGATTACAAGACTCTTGATATAAAGGTTCCGCTGGCTGATAAAGGTCCGGATCCCGAAAATGAAGACAGGACCATGCTTACAAGAAGAAGGGTATCAAGGATATTCTTTAACAGGAAGTTCTTTGATTATCCGATATCGCTGAAGCTTGAGACCATAACAAACATGGGATTTATCACAACCATGCAGGTCGGGTTCAGTTATCTTGCGAGTGTCATTCATAAGAGAAAAGAGAACAGCCTTGAAGATTTTTACATCAACAGATTCGGTAAGAAGCTTTACAGCATGTTCTTTGAAAGATATACGGAAAATCTCTGGGGCAGACATCCCAGCGTCATAGCTCCGGACTGGGGAAGCCAGAGAGTAAAGGGACTTTCCATTGTAGCGATAGTAAAGGATATGTTCGGAAAGGTCCTTCCTGGTAAGGAGAACCGCAAGGTTGAGACTTCTCTCATAGAGGAGTTCAAGTATCCCAAACTCGGACCTGGACAATTGTGGGATGTGACTGCTGAAGAGATAGAAAAGAAAGGCGGAAAGATCCTCAGGAACCACCAGGCCGTCGGAGTTATAAAAGATGAGAATAACAGGCTTACCGGAGTAAGGGTTGTTCATGACGGCAAGGAAGAGGTTTTTGAGGGTGATTACATCATATCGAGCATGCCTGTAAAAGATCTTGTGGCTGGCATGAATGATGTCCCAAAACAGTATGCCGATATAGCAGCGGGACTTCCGTACAGGGATTATATCACGCTCGGTGTACTGGTACCGAAGCTGTTATTACAGAATAAGACCAAGATGAAGACCATCGGCAACATTATCCCCGATAACTGGGTATATGTTCACGATAAAGGTATTCAGATGGGAAGATTCCAGATATACAACAACTGGTCTCCTTATATGGTAAAGGATCTTGAGAATACCGTCTGGGTAGGACTTGAGTACTTCTGCTACGAGAATGATGAGTGGTGGAACATGACTGAAGAAGAATTTGCCGACTTTGCCATTAAGGATATGATCAATCTGGGGCTTATCGCTGACAGAAGCGAAGTGCTTGATTATCACGAGGAGAAAGTTAAAAAGGCTTATCCTGCGTACTTTGACACTTATGAACATATGGATGATCTTGTTGAGTATTTAAGCAGTATAGAGAACCTGTACTGTGTCGGCAGAAACGGACAGCACAGATACAATAATCTCGATCATTCTATGTGCACATCATTTGAGACGGTTAAGAACATACTTGATGGCACAAAGGATAAGAGTAATATCTGGAGCGTAAATACCGAGAAAGAATATCACGAGACCAAGTAATTGTGTCGGGCGAACAAAATAATAAAACAGGTAGCGTCTGTCTACCTGTTTTTATAATACGGGGAGTATAGCGATATGGATGCATCATACGAGCAGGAGCGTCAGGCAAGACGCGAACGTATGAAGGAAGAAAAAAAACGTCAGGCGGCCATGCGTGCCATGTTAAAACGCATGATCCCGCTTGTTGTCATAGGACTGATAGCGATAATAGCGATGATCTCTGTTATCGTATGGGGGATACGTTCACTTGTGGACAGGCATAAGGTTGAAGAACCTCAAACGGCTATGGAGATCCAGGTACCCGATGTACCGGTCGTTATAGAAGAGCCTGAACCCGAAGAGCCTTTAGTTCAGAACATGCTTCCCATAACCGTAGAGCGACCTGATCTGTTTGAAGGATATAAACCTGATACAACCGGAGCGGATGTCAGTATCACGGAAGAAGAGGTGCAGAGTCAGTTTGCTACGCTGATAGATGCTACAAACGGAAAAGTGCTCGTGACCAGAAACGGTGCGGACAGGATGAATCCGGCATCGATGACAAAAGTTATGACTGCCCTTGTTGCATGTGAACACATCACGGATCTTGATGATGAGTTTGAGATCACACTGGAAGACACTGATTTTGCATATATACATGATCTGAGCTGTGCGGGATTTACAGCAGGAGAGACGGTACCTGTAAAGGATATTTTATACGGCGCTATAATGCCCTCCGGCGGAGAGTGCTGTCATGCCCTTGAAAGATATGTTGCCGGAGATGAAGAAGAGTTTATCAAGATGATGAATGACAAGGTGTCGGAACTCGGCCTTACGGGAACACACTTTACAAATTCGGCAGGACTTTACGGAGAAGATCACTATACCACTCTTTATGATATGTCCATGATCTTAAAGGCAGCCATAGAGAATGATATATGCAGGCAGGTGCTTCACGAGCATATGCATGTGACAAAGGCGACAGAAGAACACCCGGAAGGACTTGAACTCTCAAACTGGTTTATGAGAAGGATCGAAGATAAATATACCAAGACGGAGGTTATGGGAGCAAAGACAGGTTACGTTGTTCAGTCCGGCAACTGTGCCGTAAGCTATACCATAGGAGATGACGGAACGGTATATATATGTGCTACGGGAAATGCACACAGTGCATGGCGCGCTATATTTGACCATGTGGCATTATATGAGAAATATGTGAATTAGATACCGATAGAAGACTATCGGCAGGGTATTAAGGATGCATCTTAAAGGAAAGAGCGTATGCGCAGGTTATGCCGTCGCAAAACTAGCCATATACGACAGGACCGAGACTACAGTCGTAAGACGTAAGTGTAAGGATGTCGAAGGTGAAGTCAGGCGCTTTGAGGAAGCCCTTCTTACAGCCTCTAAAGAATATGAAAGGCTGTACGCGAAGGCACTTGAAGAGGTTGGCAGTTCAAGTGCGTCCATTTTTAAAGCAGACATGGTCCTTCTTGAGGATATGGATTACAAAGAATCCGTGATCAATATCATAAGGACTCAAAAGGTAAATGCCGAATACGGTGTTGCCATAACCATCGATAATTTTGCCAAGATGATGTCTAAACTCGAGGATGATTATATCAGCGACAGGATAAAGGATGTCAGAGAGGTATACAATAAGGTAATAGAGATATTGACCAAGGGAGCGTCCTGCTTAAACAAGTACAGTGAGCCTGTCATACTTTTGGCGGATGATCTTACACCCGGGGAGATAGTAAGGCTTGACAAAACCTACATAGCAGGATTCGTTATAAGCGAATCCAGTGCGAATTCGCATACTGCCATCCTTTCAAAGAGCTTAAACATACCTGCGCTCATAGGTGTTGACCTGTACGGATATGTAGACGGGCAGGGAAATATACAGCTCAGTGAGACGGTGTCGCCACAGTTTGAGGGAAAGATGGCGATCCTTGACGGTTACAGCGGGCGGTTCATAGTAGATCCCACAGATGATGAACTAAAGGTTTATGATACCAGGATCAAAAAAGAACTGAAGAATAAGGAACTGCTTAACGAAATGAAAGGGAAAAAGACCGTGACCAGATCGGGAAGAAAGATCAATCTTTATGCAAATATAAACGGAGAAAAGGATGTGGCGACTGCTCTTATAAATGATGCGGAGGGTGCGGGACTTTACAGGTCTGAGTATCTGTACATGGAGAGAGACGAAGCTCCCAGTGAAGAAGAACAGTTTGTCATGTATCGCAGAATAGCAGAAAGCTTGGGCGGCAGGAGATTCATAATCCGTACGGCCGATATAGGCGGTGACAAGCAGGTTCCCTATATTGATACCGGTGATGAGGAGAATCCTGCGCTTGGTTACAGAGGAATCCGCATCTCGCTTGATAAGAGAGAGATGTTTGAAACACAGTTAAGAGCCGTATACAGGGCAAGTTATTTCGGTAACATAGCCATAATGTTCCCGATGATAACTTCTGTCAGGGAAGTAAAGGAAGTAAAACAGATCTGCGATAAAGTAAAGGATCAGCTTTCACAGGAAGGATATCCCTACAGGGATTGCGAGATAGGTATCATGATAGAGACACCGGCAGCGGTCATGATAAGCGATCTTCTTGCAAAGGAAGTGGATTTCTTTTCGATAGGAACGAATGATCTCAGTCAGTATACACTGGCTGTCGACAGAACAAACGATAAGGTCCAGAAGTATTACGATCCGCATCATGATGCTATTTTAAGACAGATAAAGCTGACGATAGACAATGCTCATGATAATGACTGCAAGGTCGGAATATGCGGAGAGATGGCTTCTGACGTTGAGATAGTAAAAAAGATCGTAGACTATGGAATTGATGATATTTCCGTTACTCCGATCAACATTCTTATGGTACGTGAGATCATAAGAAACATAAATTGATCCATATTTTTTGAAAATTGTATTAAAGATATTAGATAAAAGTCCGATAAACATTATGAAGCGAAAGGTTCAATATGTGTCGGACTTTTAGTTTTTGATAAGTCCGATACAAGTTTTTTCAGGAGGAGCGAGTATGCGTATAGATGCATTTGCCCAGATACAGAGCATGTATAATTTGGGTAACAAGAACAAACAGGTGAAGAGTGAGACCACCAAGAGCTTCTCTGATCAACTGCAGATTTCCAGCATAGGCAAGGATCTCAGAACAGCAAAGCAGGCAGTAGCCTCAACTTCTGATGTAAGAGAAGACCTTGTAGCGGATATCAAAAGTAAGATTGACGCAGGCACTTACAGCGTTGACAGTGACAGCTTGGCGGAAAAACTTTTCGCAAACTTTGAGAAGGCGATCTGATCTAAAACATGATCTCAAAGAATCGATCATGACCAGGGAAAGGGGAATAACCGGTGGCAAGTTTAATGGAAGAACTCATTAATACTTTAGGACAGGAGTCTGAGGAATACGATAGACTCCTTGATCTGTCTTTAAAGAAGACACCGGTTATCGTCAGCGCCGATCTCGAGGCATTAGGCAAAATCACGGATGAAGAGCAGGCTGTTCTCTCAAGGCTTTCGCGCGTGGAGAAAAAGCGCGAGGAATGCATGAAGGATATAGCCAATGTAGTAAACAGGGATGTTAACACATTAAAACTGGGTGATCTGATCACCCTGCTGAACTCAAGACCGCAGGAACAGAAAAAGCTCGCAGTTTTGCATGACAAACTCTCACAGACGATAAAACAGATGAGAAGGTCAAATGAGCAGAACAAGCAGCTTATAGAAAGTTCACTTGAGCTCATACAATTTGATATGAATGTAATCCAGGCCATGAAGGCAGCTCCCGAAACAGCCAATTACACGAAGAACGCATATGCGTCAGGAGATGTGATGGGAGTGAGCAGCGGCCGTTTTGATAGTAAGAGTTAATTCCCTGTATGTGAGGTAAAGCCTATGTCTATAATGGGTAGCTTATATGTAGGTGTTTCGGGACTTCAGACAAGTCAGAACGCTCTCAATACAACAGCACATAACGTTTCTAATGCAGAAAATGCCGGCTATGTACGCCAGCAGGTCATGCAAGCCACCAATGTATACAATACAATATCGAAAAATATGAATGCTGTGTCCGACCAACAGGTCGGACTTGGCGTCGTGTATGCAAAAACACGTCAGGTAAGAGATGTCTTTCTTGACAATACATACAGAACAGAAGCAGGCAGACAGGGATTTTATGAAGTGAGCGTGGATGTACTCGATGAGATTCAGAGCTTACTTGATGAGATGAACGGAGAGTCATTCCATGAAGCCATAGACGATCTTTGGGTTTCGGTTCAAGAACTCGCAAAAGATCCCAGCAGTGCGGTAACACAGGGACTGTTCATAGAAAAGTGTTCGGAATTCCTTTCTAGAGGCCAGTCGGTATATGACGGACTTGTTGATTATCAGAAGAGTCTTAACGGACAGGTAAATCAGCTTGTTGATACAGTCAATGATTATGCGGACAGGATAAAGTCTCTTAATGATGAGATAAGATATATAGAATGCGGCGGATTTGAAGAAGCCAATGATCTTCGAGATGAGAGAAACCATCTGATAGATGAACTTGGAAAGATCGCTTCCATATCTTATTCGGAAGACCTTGACTCAACAATATGGATACAGATGGAAGGCGAAGACCTTGTAAGAGGAGATTACGCGTACAAGGTAATGACAAAGACCGATCCCGATACGGGATTTTCCTATGTGTTCTGGGAAAAGAACGCAAAATATGAACTTGATACATTCGGGAACAGATATTATACGGTTGAAGAAGCAAAGAAGGCATCAGTCTTTGACCTTGACAGACTTATATCGTCGGACATAGATACCGATATCGGAAAATTAAAATCAACACTCCTTGCAAGAGGAGATCACAAGGGCACATTTGTTGACCTTGATGAGAGCAGATATACCAATTCGGTATCGCAGTCGCTATGTATGAATATCATGGCTGAGTTCGATCAGCTGATCCACAACGTGGCAACCACAATAAATCAGGTTTTAAGTGACGGAGCAGCAAGAGCTACAGCGATCAATCCGAATTCAACATATTTAAGAGATGCGAACGGAAATCCTTTGCAGGTATTCCAGAAGATAGCTTCCGACGGATATACGGGAAGCACATATATGCCGGAAGATCCGGATGTACCTGAAACGCTCTACAGCACGGATAACCTTATGATAAATATGCAGCTTTTACAGCAGCCTACCAAGATGGGATTTGTTCTTCCCGACGGAAGTGTAGACTTTACCACAATGGAGCAGCTTAAAGCCGAATTCATGGAAGAGGACAACGTCCTTAATATCAACATAAAGAAGAAGAGCAGCTTTGTTGATTACTATTCGGATCTTGTAAGCCAGGTGGCAAATTCGGGATATCTTTATGAATCTATCATGAAGAACCAGGAACAGACAGTAAACGCTACAAGCAATGCAAGAGAGCAGATCATCGGTGTATCGACCGACGAGGAACTCTCTCATATGATAAAGTTCCAGAACGCATACAATGCGGCATCAAGATATATCAACGTTGTTGATGAGATGCTGGAGCACATCGTTAATACTTTGGGATCTTAATATCCTGAGAAAGGAGAGCATACATGCCTTCACAATTTTTTGGACTTAACATAGCATATACAGGTTTGCTAGGTGCAAATGCAGGCCTTAATACAACAGCAAACAATATATCGAATGCGGAGACGGAAGGTTACAGCCGCCAGGAAGTAAATCAGGTCGCAGCTGCAGCTATAAGGACATTTACGACGTATGGTTGTGCGGGTGCCGGAGTTGATGTTCTCACGATCGAAAGGATACATGACGATTTTTACGACAACAAATACTGGGCTAACAACTCAAGGGTCGGCGAGTTCAACATGAAGCAGTATTACATGACTCAGATCGAGGACTACTTCAAGGATGATGACACGACCGAAGGCTTCACTACCGTATTCAACAAGATGATGGATGCCCTTCAGGAAGTTAAGAAGAATCCTGCAAGTGATTCCACAAAAGCTCAGTTTGTTGGTCTTGCAGACAACCTCACACAGTACTTCAACAACATGGCTGTAAACATGGAACTTGTACAGAAGGATGTCAATGCCGAGATAAAGGTTAAGGTTGATGCCATCAACTCGCTTGCTGATGAGATCGCAGCTTTAAACAAACAGATAAATGTTATAGAACTTTCAGGTAGCAGAGCAAATGAACTCAGAGACAGACGTGCTCTTTTAGTTGATGATCTTTCAAAGATAGTCAGTGTTGAAGTTGGTGAATATCCGATAGTTGACAGTAATGATCCCACCAGAGAAACGGGCGGCAATCAGTACATCATAAAGATCGCCGGCGGACATATGCTTGTTGATACGGATGAGAGCAAGAACCTTAAATGTATAGCGAGAGAAGATTACGAAAAGGTAAATCAGACAGATATAGACGGACTTTATGATGTCTACTGGATTTCCAATAAGACAACAGAAGACGTCGGCGATAAGTTCAATCTGTACAATCCTCTTCTTGGCGGAGACCTTATGGGTCTTGTCCAGATGAGAGACGGTAACAACGGTGAGAACTTCAGAGGTACGATAGAGACTGTAGGTGCTGCGGATATGACTACAGGCAAGCAGACAGTTACAGTTAGCACCGATCTTGATTACCTGATGGATCTTGATAAATCTAACATGTCTGATAACGGCGGTATCATAGCACTCGGAAATCAGGAATTCTATTATGATTCATGGACATATTCATATGATGCTACAACAAACAAGTGCACTTATGAATTCGTTGTAAATACAAAAAGAACAGGTGAAGTGGTAACCGGAAACAAGCAGGGTAAAGAAGCTGAGATAGGTAATGTGGTAAAGTATCAGGGAATCCCTTACTATCAGCAGCAGATGAATGAGTGGGTAAGGATATTCTCCAATGCGGTTAATTCGATCTTAAGGAGCGGATATACATCAGACGGCAAGGCAGGCATGCTGATGTTTACCGGTGATGAGCCTACCACAAATTCACAGATAAACGTTACGAAGGAATACAATGATGAACTCGGAAACAATATCACCGCTACGATAAAGGATACGGATGACAGTTACTATCGTGTTACGGCTAAGAATTTCACGGTTCACCAGAGCCTTATAAACAATTCAAATCTTCTTGCGACAAAGAAGGATTCGGCAGAAGGAAGCGATGATTACAGTCTGGTAGCTGACTTTATCAATATGACAAATGACAGTGACATTGCAAGTTACAGAGGTGCCGCAACTTGTGAGTTCCTTACATGCATGCTTTCGGATGTGGCCTTAAACGGTAACAGAGCTCAGACCTTCTATGATAATTACGATAACATAGGAAAATCAATAAACAATCAGAGGATCGCGATATCGGGAGTTGATACTGATGATGAGGCTGTAAACCTTGTTAAATATCAGAATGCATACACTCTTGCATCCAAGATGATCCAGACTCTAACAGAAGTATATGACAGGCTGATCCTTCAGACAGGAGTATAAGTTTTTCTACAGTGAGGTAGGACTATGAGAATAACCACAAAAGTCATACAGAACAATACAAGAATGAATATCAACAACAATAAGGTTCTTCAGGACAGGCTTTCCAATCAGATGGGAACACAAAAGAAGATCAACAGACCCTCAGAGGATCCTATTGTTGCTATAAGAGCGTTAAGACTTCGTACCAATGTAAGCCAGGTTACGCAGTATTATGAGAAAAACATTCCTGATGCTCAAAGCTGGATGCAGATAACAGAAGATGCACTTTCAAGCGTGACTGAAGTTATAACAGACATGAAGGATCAGTGCCAGAAGGGATCTTCTGAAAAACTTACTTCGGCTGACAGACAGACAATACTCGATGCGCTTAAGTCTCTTAAGGAAGAAGTATATTCTACCGGTAATGCCGATTATGCAGGTCGTTCAGTATTCACAGGATACCGTACCGACTCTACATTAAAGTTTACCAAAGGCGAAACGAAGACATATTCTATCACAGAACAGCTTGAAAGCGATGCTGTTGATATCATAAAAAGAGTTGATACTGCCGGTATAGAGAACATCACCGATGCAAACTTTGATTCAGCTCCCGCTTCTTCAATTCAGGAGGCGGCTGTCCAGGAATATGATGTATATCGCATCAGACTTGCATATAAAAATCTTGATGATGCAACAACAACCATCCCGCCTACGATAACATCGGTAGACGGAAGCATAAGCGCAACAGCAACGATAGCATCGAAGACTGATACTCCGGATCCTTATATAGAGATAACAAAGTCTGGCAATGAAGATAAGTGTGTACTTATTAAAGAAACGGGTGAGTTACTTATTGGAAAAAATCTGTATGAAAAGATCATGAGTCTTCAGGATGAGGAAACAACTACTAATACCAACGAAGGTGAATTCAGGATCACATATGAGAAGAGCAATTGGATAACTGGAGATCTTAAGCCTGAGCATTATTTTGCATGCACAGATAAATCAGATGCTGATCCGGCTAATCACATTGATTATAATGTGACATATCTTACTGATGTCAACAGAGAAAAACAAGCTATAGAATATGATGTCGGCATGAATCAGTCGATAAGGGTCAATACCACAGCCGATGAAGTGTTTACACATGATATCGGAAGAGATGTGGATGATCTTATTAATGTTCTTGAAGAGATCAATGTTATAGAGAATAAGATCACTGATATCAAGAATATGTCAGAGAAGAACAGCAATGATGCAGCAAAGACCGCGACTTTGAGAGACCAGTTAGAGGCTGCACAGAAAGCACTCACATATCTGAATGAAAAGAGACAGAAACTGTTTGAAGGTAATATAACCAACATGCAGAAGCATCTTGATAATGTAAACTATGCTACAACACGTTGCGGAACCAGAATGAAGAAGCTTGAACTTATTGAGAACAGACTTATGAGCCAGAAGACTTCATTTGAAGAACTTCAGTCTGAAAATGAAAACGTGGATCTGAGTGATACAGCTATAGAGTTGCAGGGTGCAAATATGGCATATGAGGCAGCACTTATGGCAACAGGCAAGATCCTGCAGACATCACTGGTAAATTATCTGTAAATATAGTAAAATAATGATAGTTGGCTGATAAAACTACATAATCGAGAAAGGATTGGGGAAAATGAGAGTAGAAACAAGAATATTTGGCACAGTAGACATTGCAGAAGATAAGATCATACGCTTTCCCGGGGGTATCGTAGGATTTCCCGATCTGACAGATTTTGCACTTGTTCATGATGAAGAGAACGGACCTTCAGGCGGAATACGCTGGATGCAGTCACTACAGGAGACCAATTTCGCAATGCCGGTCATTGATCCGCTTGCAGTAGTATCTGATTACAATCCGACCGTAGAAGATGAACTGCTTAAGGGTATAGGTGCCCTGAAGGAAGAGAATACGCTTGTATTGGTTACTATTACCGTACCTAAGGATATCAAACAGATGACGGTTAATCTTCAGGCCCCGTTTATCATCAATGCAGATACACGCATGGCAGCACAGGTGATAGTAGATCCGGATAAATATCCGGTACGCTTCCCTATATATGACATACTTGAGAAGATGAGGGAGGAGGCGTAATATGTTAGCATTATCGAGAAAAAAAGGCGAAGCCATTGTCATAAACAATAACATTGAGATCACTGTTCTGGAGTTAAAAGGTGATCAGGTAAAGATTGGGATCTCTGCACCGAAGGAAGTTCCCGTATACAGAAAAGAAGTATATCTCCAGATTCAGAAGGAGAATGAAGAAGCCATGAATTCAGACAGTTTGAATGCTCTGAATGAATTCTTCAAGAAATAAAGAACAATATGATATAACTGTATATCAAAGAAAAAAGTTATCGGACAGGGGTTAATTATATTAATTTTTGTCCGATATATTACTTGAAACCATGAAATAGCAGATTATGCCGGGGAAGAAAACATTCCCGGCTATAGTGCACTTTAACTATAGTATGTTATTAAGCACAAGGAGGTGACTTATTATGGCAGTAGAACCGATCGGAACCATGACCGCGATGCAGATGCAGTCAACCGTTAGGGTTCAACCTATAACAACACAGAGAGAAGCTGAGAACACGGATGTAAACTCGGCTGATTCTGCTACCCCGAAGATCGATGCTATGACAGCGGAGGTAGCTAAGGCATCCGAAAGTGATACCCGCGATGAGAACAAGGAACAGCAGGAGAGAGAAAATACCAAGGCTGAAAATGAAGCTATCAAGAATGCTGTTGACAAGTTAAACAAGAACATGTTTAACAGTGAAGCTGTATTTGGAATTCATGAGGGTACCAACAGAGTAACTATCAAGATAGTAGATAAGGATACCAAGAAAGTAATAAAGGAACTCCCTCCGGAGAAGACTCTGGATATGATAGCAAAGATGTGGGAGATGGCAGGAATCCTTGTTGATGAGAAGAGATAAGGAGGATACCTATGGCAGGAACAAGATTATCCGGAATGATCTCCGGAATGGATACAGAGAGCCTGATTTCCCAACTGATGGAGGCCAGGAAGACCAAAGTTACAAAAGTTAAAAAGCAGCAGATGAAACAGAATGTCAAGCAGGATGTTTGGAAAGATTTAAACACAAAGCTTAAGAATCTGCAGTCAAAGTATATCAGCACTATGCGCTTTGAAAATGCGTACGCAAAGAAAACCACAAAGATTTCTGACAGTAGCGTAGCAAGCGTTATTACCGGTGAAGGTGCGGTTAATGGTGTACAGGAACTTGAAGTTAAGGAGATGGCAAAGACTGCATATCTGACAGGTGGAGAAGTTACCAATGTCAGTGGAGTAAAGGGCAGTTTTAATGCGCTTACAAGTTTTGAAGACCTGGGACTTACAGAAGGTGGAAGCTTCAAAATCAATGTCGGTGGTACGGAAACCGATTTTGAATTCACCAAAGATACTACAGTATCTGATTTCCTCAACAAATTAAAGAGTTCGGGTTTGAATGCCAGTTTTGATGAGAAGAATCAGAGATTCTTTATAAGTGCCAAGAATTCCGGTGAAGCAAATGATTTTTCTATAACTTCCAATGACAGTAACGGCACTAAGGCACTTTCTGCATTGGGTCTTATGTCTGCTCAAGAAAAATCGGCTGCCGAAACAGAATATGGTATAACTCTTAAGGGAAATACATCAAACAAAGTTGATGGTAAGGATGCAGTTATCAAGCTTAACGGTGCAGAATTTACGAGCAGTTCCAATACATTTGAAATAAATGGATTGACTATAACGGCGAATGCTGTTACTAAAGACGGCTCTGTAACTCTCAGCACACAGACAGATACCGATGGTATCTATGATATGGTTAAGAATTTCCTGAAAGAATACAACAATGTCATCAAAGAGATGGATAAGTTGTACAATGCCGAATCTGCAAAGGGATATGAGCCTCTTACCGCCGAAGAAAAAGAGGCAATGACAGAGACGGAAATTAAGGAATGGGAGACCAAGATTAAGGATTCTATACTTCGTAATGACAGCAATCTGAGTTCCATAAGTACTGGAATACGTGGTGCTATGTCAGATGGTGTTACCATAGGCGGCAAAAAGATGTATCTGTCGGATTTCGGTATCAATACTCTTGGTTACTTTGAAGCACCTGATAATGAGAAGAATATATATCATATAGACGGTGATCCTGATGACGGGAATACATCAGGAAATGCAGATAAGCTTAAGAGCATGATAGCATCCGATCCTGATACGGTTATAAAGTTCTTTACCGGATTATCACAGAATCTGTATGACAAGATGAGTGATCTGTCAAAGTCTGTAGATGGTTATCGTTCATTTGGTAACTTCTATGATGACAAGAGAATGAAGACCGATTATGACTCATATACGTCTAAGATCGCTGATATGGAAAAGAAACTCAACGATTACGAAGATAAATGGTATAAGAAGTTTGCAAAGATGGAAAGTGCAATGGCAAAGTTGCAGAGCAAGACAAACGCTTTGGGCGGATTGTTTGGCGGAAATTAATATTTGGAGGACAATTGACTTATGGCTATGCCGAATGCGTATGAGCAGTATAATAACAACAAGGTAATGACAGCATCACCTGCTGAATTGACACTAATGCTCTATGAGGGAGCTATAAAGTTTTGCAACCTTGCGGAGATGGGGATTGAAAATGGAGATGTGCAGAAGGCGCATTCGAATATTGTTAAAGCTCAGAGAATAATTGATTATCTTCGTCAGACTTTGGATATGAAGTATGCTGTAGCTCAGGATTTTGAGAATATATACTCATATCTGGCTACCAGATTGGTTGAAGCAAATATTCAAAAAGATATTGAGATAGTTAAAGAAGTTAACGAGCATCTTCATTCTGTAAGAGATACGTGGAAGGAAGTCATGAGGATCAACAGCGGAAAGGGCAAGGAGGAAGATGAATAATAGTCTCAATGTATTATCAGACTCCTTGGACGTAAAACTGGAGGTACTTGAAAAACTTTTAAAATATACGAACACTCAAAAAGAGATTTTCGAAGCAGATAATCCAGACATGGAGGAGTTCGACAGGATCTTTGATGAAAAAGATGTTCTGCTTGATAAGCTCGAGTCTCTGGATGAGGGATTTGAGGAACTGTACAAGAGAGTATCCGATCAGTTAAAAGAGAATCGTTCCCAATATGCAACTCAGATTAAGAGTTTACAGGATAAGATAAGCCACATAACAGAATTGAGCGCATCAATACAGGCACAAGAAGCAAGAAACAAGAAGATGATCGATGAGTACTTTGCCAGAGAAAGACAGGGAATAAAACAAAATCGGGTAAGTTCAAAAGCAGCGTTCGATTATTACAGGAACATGTCTGGGATGAATATCCAGTCATCGGGCATGTGGGACAGTAAGAATTAATAAAGATACAGGGATTCCGAAATTGGGATCCCTATTTTTATAATTGGTATAAAGTTTTTTGATATTTTGCTCGATATAATAAATGTAGGTTGATAAGAGTGATATAAATAAAAAAATTTACAAAAAATTAAAATTCACTCTAAAGTATATTCAAAAAAGACCGATATAATAATTGTAAGCGACCGGAAGCCATACGCACAATGGTGGAAGGTTACGGTAACACTACCGCGAGGACGGCTTGTGCGAACCGTGTGAAACGGTAGAAACAACAAACTGGCCTCAAGGAAGAGGTCTTTTAAATTCAAGGAGGAAAAATTATGGTAGTACAGCACAATTTAACAGCAATGAATTCAAACAGAATGCTTGGTTTAACAAGCGCATCTCAGGCTAAGAGTACTGAGAAGTTATCTTCAGGTTACAAAGTAAACCGTGCAGCTGATGATGCAGCAGGTCTTGCTATTTCCGAGAAGATGAGACGTCAGGTTAGAGGTCTTACACAGGCTTCTGCTAACGCACAGGATGGTGTTTCAATGGTTCAGACAGCAGAAGGTGCACTCAATGAAGTACACGATATGCTGCAGAGAATGAATGAACTGGCAGTTAAGGCTGAGAACGGAACACTTACATCTCAGGATCGTAACTATGTTGATAAGGAAGTACAGCAGCTCATGAGTGAGATCAACCGTGTAGCTTCTACAACAACTTTCAATGAGAAAGAATTGCTTAGTGGTAGTTGCTCTGCAGGTGTTGACCTTCAGGTTGGAGCAGAGAGTGGACAGCATATCCAGCTTACAATTGCTAGGATGTCTTGCTCTGCAATCGGATTATCAGGAAACTGTAACACAGCTTCAGCAGCAGCTAACCTGAATGATAAGGTTAAGGATGCTATTAAGAGCGTTAACAACCAGAGAGCTGATCTTGGTTCTGTTCAGAACAGACTTGAGCATACAATCAACAACCTTAACAATGTTGTTGAGAACACAACAGCTGCTGAATCTGCTATCCGTGATACAGATATGGCTACTGAGATGGTTAAGTACTCTAACAACAACATCCTTGCTCAGGCAGGACAGTCAATGTTGGCACAGGCTAACCAGTCAAATCAGGGTGTTCTTTCACTGCTCGGCTAATTTCGAGAATTCATTAACTAACTACCAAAAAGGGATTGGTTTCGGCCGATCCCTTTTTTCTGTAATGTTTTTGCATAGGATGGATTGTAATTATGGCAGATCAAATAATTGATGAAGTATACTATTACGCCAATATAGTGAGCAAACTCAGATGTGTTGTTCAACGGATCAGAGAGGCTGACAGAAATCACGCTCTTATACTCTTGGAAAATATGTTGCCTGATTTGGAAAAATTGATTATGGAGTGTTTGAATGATGGTTATGAGGAGGCAGGGGCTTTAGAAGATAATCTGTTTTCCATAAATGATATGCAAGATATAATATTTCTTGGGGACATGCTTGAGAATATTGTTATCCCTATCATAGAACGATGGATTCGGACTTGGGTATCTGTATATGAACGGATGGATGAAAGGTATATAATAGAATCAACATCAAGTGGTTTTCTGACAATTAATGATACTGTTTCTGGCAAATACCTTCACAGTAATAACGATCCAATGGATGAAGCCAGGAGGCAGATAGAAAAACAGTATCAGTATGATAAGGATCGCTATCTTGTATGGGGGTGCGGACTAGGTTATCAAGTTTATCAGCTTTATAGTTATTCACAGGGAACGATACCTATCATACTATATGAACCCAGTTCCCAAATGCTTGAGTATGCAGAAAAATATGGTGTACTTTCTGCGATACCTAATGATGTGATACAAATAAAATCACAGTGTATGGCAAAAGATTTTTTGGATGAGGGGAAAACAACTGATGGCTTGTTATTCCTATTACCATACCTGCATTGCATGTCTGATTCACCTGAAAAGAATCAACTGATGACAAAGTATGCTTTATTACACAACGACGGAGACTTTTATTCATGACATTTTCAGACAATTCTTTATTACAAGATGGTAAAATAAAAGAAAACATCGAGTATGCAAATCTAATATCTCAATTAAGACAAACGGTTAATATGATAAGGCTCTTGGAGAGTGATGAGGCCATATACCAGCTTGACAGGTTATCTGGTGATATTCAGTCACTGCTGACTGAGTGTATCAATGAAAACTATTTAGAAGCAGAAGACCTGAAGCGGAATCTGGAGACTATTGCTGATATAAAAGATATAATACTGTTAGGAGATATACTTGAAAACGTAGTAGTTCCTATAATGGAACGTTGGATACAATCAAGAGGTATTATCGATATAGCGATTGATGAAAAATACAGGATAGAATCTACTTCCAGCGGCTTTATGACAATTAAGGATATCAAAGCGAACAGATATCTTCACAGTAATAATGACCCAATGGATGAAGCTCGTTACCTGATTAAAAAACAATTTGATCCTGAAAAGAAAGAGTACATGGTGTGGGGGTGTGGCCTCGGCTATCATATTTATCAGTTATATGTTATTTCAAATGGTTCTGTACCGATAAAGGTCTATGATCTTGATCCCAATATGGTAAAATATGCATATAAATATGGGGTATTATCTTGGATTCCTCGGGAATTAGTAGAAATCCATATAGTAAATAATACACAACAGTTTATTGATGATGAACGTAAAGAATGTGGGGTATTGTTTCTATCTTCATCATTAAGTTGTATTACAGATCATAAGCAGAGCCATCCGTTGGCAACAGGATTTGTTCAAACGAATTTTCAGTATATGTGGGGACATGAGGTAAGACTGAATTTTAACAGTAATCGACGACAGGGATTACCGGATATCCACGAATTGGATCGTTCCAAGGTAAAGAAAGAAGCGGTTGTTATAGGTGGTGGACCATCAGTTGATGAGTATATTGATACAGTTAGGGCGTGGAAAGGTAGAAAAACACTGATAGCAGTTGGAACAGTATGGAAAAGATTACTTAGGGAGGGGATAAAACCTGACTATGTAGTGATGTTTGATCCTTCAGAAATGGTATTCAAACAGGTTTATGGTATAGAGGATCAATCTGTTATATTGCTTCTTGCTATGCAGGCTAATTGGCGGATAGCACGGTATTATAAAGGTCCAATGTATACCATGTGTCATATGTGCCCTGGAAGCGGAATAGAACGTTATGCTAAAGAAAATGATTTTGATATATGGTTTTCTGGTGGATCTGTTAGTGTGTTGGCAATGGAATTTGCTATCAGATGTTTTGTAGACAGGATTTATATGGTTGGTCTTGATCTCGCATATCCAGGAGCGGTTTCACATGCTGAGGGAACTGAGTCTAGAAAAAAAATGGATATATCGAATATGATAGCTGTAACTGCTGTCCATGGAGGAATAGTCTATACAGATGTTTCTTTAGATACATATAGAATGTGGATTGAATTTATAATAAATGAAACTGTTGGAATCGAGTATATAAATATGTCTAAAGAAGGAGCGAAAATCAAGGGTACTCTATGGTATGAGGACATTAAGGAATAGTATATGGAAGATTTTATTGCTGACATTTATAGATATTCAAAACTATATTCTGAATTAGGAATGGGAATAAGAGAGGCACGATCTCTGAGGATGAGCCTTGCAAGTGATTATTTTAATAATAATTATAAAGAGTTATGTGATTGTAGCCGACTTTTTATGGATACAGGCTGTAGTTTCGCAACCAATTTTGCTCAAGATGTTATTAAAATGGAGGATTTGCATGGAGATCTGAGATTATTAAGTGATCATGTAGAAAGGAATATATTGCCGTATCTTTTGAGTTGGATAAAGGAAACGGTTGACATCGATGTTGATACAAAACATGGATATCGGCTAAAATCCAGTGATGTTGGATATATCACTGCACAGATTGCTTCTACAGGTAAATATATTCATAGTTCTTACAATCCGATGGATGAAGCTTACATATATATTAAAAACATTTTTGATCCTGTATATAAAGAGTATATTATATTTGGAAGCGGAATGGGCTACTATGCATATCAGTTATATAGAATATCTAATGGATCTGTCAAGATTACTATATATGAAAGAGATGCAAACCTAATAAACTATGCGAGATTATATGGGGTGTTGGATTGGATACCTGATTCAATAATAAATGTGATATTAACAGATGATTATTCGGATTTTTTAGCACATAGTATTAAAGAGAGGGTAAGGACGGTTGTTCACATTCCAGAGATATATCAACTTGATAAAAATGACAGAAAAGAAATAGAAAATTTATGTATAGGTTTAAATACATCAAATTACATGAAGGATATAGCTGTGATGAATTATTACAGGAATCTTGAAGTGGAAATGCCTGATGTTTTTGTTCTAAAGAATAGAGTGCTTTCTGATGCCATAATTGTAGCTGCAGGGCCATCTGTTGATCAAGGTATTGACTATTTGCGACAGAGTAAAGGAAAGAAAACTATCATTGCAGTAAATACTATATTGCGTAAATTGATTGAATGCGGAATCGAACCTGATTATGTGGTTGCACTTGATGGTTCGTCGAGAATGGAAAAGCATTTAATAGGTCTTGAGAATGTGAAAGTTCCTTTGATAGCGGATTTGTGTGTTTACTGGCGTTGGTGCAGAGATTATGGAGGACCAAAATACAGAGTTTATTCTACATATACATGCAGAGAGGCAGAGAGATATATCAAAGAAAACGGCAAGGAGAAATGGCCTTCCGGAGGAACCGTTACCTTTCTTGCAATGGAGTTTGCATATAGAATGGGAGCAAAGCGAATATATCTTTTAGGTGTTGATATGGGATATCCGGATAGAAGAAGCCATGCGGCTGGCACTGCATATGGAATGATACAGGATTCGGAGGAATTAATCGAAGTTTGCAGTGTGGGCGGAGGTAAGGTGCTGACAGATCCGGTTATGAATAGATATAGAACTGCCATGGAAAGCAGAATAGATCAGATTGGTAAAGAGACAGAGTTTTATAATCTGTCAACAATTGGTGCAAGGATAAATGGAACAAAAGAGATATCTATTAATAGTTAATAAATGTAATCTTTTTACGAGGTGGATTGGAAGATGAAGTTTGAACAGTTAATCATTACTCCGGATATGACAATTGAAGAAGCTATGGTATGTATAGACAAAGGTGCTTGCAAAACAGCATTTTTGGTTGAAGATGGGATCTTGAAGGGGGCATTAACAGACGGTGATGTACGTCGTTTTTTACTTAAAGGCGGAAGCATACATGATAACGTAACATTGGTGGTGAATTATGATCCGAAGTTCCTGTATGAAGACAGTGCAGAGATCAGTCAGGAATATATGATTCAACATCTTTTAACAGCACTTCCTATCGTTGATGGAGAAAAACGATTACTTCATATAGATCGTCTGAATGATACAAGTGTTCATAGAGAAATAAACGAGAATATACCAGTGGTAATGATGGCGGGTGGTTTGGGAACCAGATTGAAACCATATACGGAGATAATACCCAAACCGCTTATACCTATTGGGCCTAAAACTATTGCGGAGCATATATTGGATCGTTTTGTTTCATATGGATTAAAGAGTTTTTATATGGTCCTCAATTATAAAAAGAGCCTTATTAAGGCGTATTTTAAAGATATTGATGAATATGAAGGACTTGATTTTGTGGAAGAGCCTTTTTTTATGGGAACAGCAGGAGGGATAGGCTTATTAAGAGAGAAATGTAACGAGAATTTTTTCTTGGTTAACTGTGATATTTTAATAGAATATGACTATTACCGTATATGGAAAGAGCATAAGGATTCGGGAAATATTGTAACTATGGTTTCGGCAAGGAAGAAGATTTCTGTACCTTATGGAACAATAGAATCCGATGATAATGGCGTAGTCACAACGCTTGTTGAGAAACCTCAACTGATATATAACGTGAATACTGGTATGTATCTGTGTAATAGCAGAATATTCAATTACCTTAATGAAAACGAAAAGATTGACATGCCTGATCTTATACTCAGATGTATTTCTGCGGGAGAAAGAGTAGGACAGGTTATTATAGAAGAAAACCATTGGTATGATATGGGGCAACCTGAAGAACTTGAGAATATGAAGCAGCGATTTCATTATATATAAAGCAATTATGGATGAAGGGAGAAAAATAGACTTATATGAATACAAAACCATCTGAATTTCAGATAGATAGCTTTATTTCGCAATATGTGATAAAACGTTCTAAAAGTATGTTTGCGGATGATATTGAGAAATACGATGATCAATTGAGGAAAAGAATCAATGAAAAATCTGTTCTTGTTATTGGTGGTGCGGGCAGTATAGGCTCATCGTTCATAAAAGCAATTCTGAATTATCATCCTGCGGAGTTAGTAGTTGTTGATATCAATGAGAATGCATTGGCTGAGTTGACTCGTGATCTGAGATCAACAAAGGGAATGTTCATTCCGGAAAAATATATTACTTACCCGATGGATTTCTCATCTTCTGTGTTTAAGAAAATGTTTATAAAGCATAGCGGATTTGATATTGTAGCTAATTTTTCTGCTCATAAACATGTTCGTTCCGAGAAGGATATATTTTCTGTAGAGGCTTTATTACAGAACAATGTATTAAACGCACGTTTGCTCATGGAGTTACTGTCTGATTGGCCTCCAGAGGTGTTTTTTTGCGTATCCACAGATAAGGCTGCTAATCCTGTCAATATAATGGGAGCTTCAAAACGCATCATGGAAGATGTGATATTTAGTTATTCTGATGCCTTTCCTGTTAAAACAGCAAGATTTGCGAATGTGGCGTTTTCAAACGGTTCTCTCCCGGCGGGTTTTTTGGCTCGTTTACAGAAACTCCAGCCACTTTCGGCACCATCAGATGTAAAGAGATATTTTGTTTCGCCTGAAGAAAGCGGACAGATATGCATGTTATCTTGTATGCTTGGGTCTAACAGAGAAATATTCTTTCCCAAGTTAGATCAGGCACAGATGATGAGATTCGATGAGATTGCGATTAAATTGCTAGAGACATATGGATATGAGATTTGCTATTGTGAATCTGATTTAGAGGCTCTGGAAAAGGCTGAAGAACTAAAATGCGGAAGTCGGAATTATCCGGTGCATTTTTCGGTTTCTGATACAACAGGTGAAAAAGGATATGAGGAGTTTGTTACCGATAATGAAATTACTGATATGAATCGATTTGAATCATTGGGGGTAATAATAAACAAATCCATCCCAGATAAGGAAAAACTTAATAACCTTCTTGATCAATTGGAAAGTGTTGTTAGCAGAACGGATGAGAATAAAGAGGAAATAGTAAAACTTTTGACAGATTATCTGCCTGATTTCGTGCATAAAGAAACTGGAAAATCATTGGATCAAAAAATGTAGAGGAGAATTATGGAAAAGCTAGTTCTGATTGGCGGAGGTGGGCATTGCAAATCTGTACTTGATTCTGCGATACGCTCAATGAAATACAAAGAAATAGTGATAACAGACCCGAGTTTACCTGTGGGTTCAAGTATTTTAGGATGCTCCGTGGTGGGAAATGATAGTATATTGCCAGATCTGATCACTGATGGATTCACTAGTGCTTTTATTACTGTTGGAAGTATTACTGAAACAGAGATCAGAAAAAGACTGATGACAACGATAGGAACACTTGGCTTCGAACTTGCGACAATAATTGATCCATCTGCTATTATTTCAGAATACTCGACGATAGGGGGAGGAACGTTTGTTGGGAAAGGTGTCATAGTCAATGCGGATGTCAATATACGTGAGAATTGTATATTGAATTCAGGGTGTATCATAGAGCATGATTGCTTTGTTGACAGTTTTTCCCATATATCAGTCGGAACAGTTTTATGTGGTAATGTTCGTATAGGTAAAGAAAGTTTTATCGGAGCAGGAAGTACTGTGATTCAAGGGAAAATAATCGGAAGCAATAGTATTGTGGGAGCAAACAGTGTTGTACTTGCTGATGTTGGAGATAATATGAAAGTATATGGAATAGTTTCCAAAGAGCATTAATATGTAAGGTTCATGGAGATTAGCAGGATATGAATCATGTTTATATAATAGCTGAAGCTGGGGTTAATCATAATGGGAGCATTGAACTGGCGTACAGATTGGTTGATGCGGCTAAAGAGTCGGGAGCAGACTGTATAAAATTTCAAACCTTTAAGGCTCAGAATCTTGTGTCAGAGAATGCTCAAAAAGCTGATTACCAAAAAAAGATGACAGGTGACGGTTCTCAAATTGAAATGCTAAAGAAACTAGAGCTGTCATTTGAAGAGTTTGAAGAATTAAAAAAATACTGTGACAGGATTGAAATATGTTTCCTATCCACGCCTTTTGACATGGATAGTATAGAATTCCTTAATTCTATCGATATGCCGTTTTGGAAAATACCATCAGGTGAAGTAACAAACTATCCTTATCTGGTTGAATTAGCTAGGACAGGAAGACCAATAGTAATGTCTACGGGAATGTGTGACCTAATTGAAATCGAGACGGCAATAAAAGTTCTTCGAGATAATGGCGCAGATGATATCAGGCTTCTTCATTGTAATACGGAGTATCCTACGCCTTTTGAAGATGTAAATCTGAAAGCTATGCAGACGATGCGAGATGCTTTTAGACTGGAAGTGGGTTATTCAGATCATACTCGTGGAATAGAGATTCCGATAGCTGCCGTTGCATTGGGGGCAACCATAATTGAGAAGCATTTTACGCTTGATCGCAGTATGGATGGACCGGATCACAAAGCTAGTCTTGAACCTGATGAATTTGCTTCGATGGTAAGCGCTATTCGCAATATAGAAAGAGCAATGGGAACGGGTGATAAAACTCCATCACCATCTGAAAAGAAAAACATAGTTATAGCAAGAAAGAGCATAGTAGCTAAAAAGAGTATTAAAGCAGGAGAAGTATTTACTGTAGATAATATAACTGTGAAACGTCCTGGAAATGGGATAAGCCCAATGAAGTGGAATGAGTTATTGGGGACAAAAGCTACAAAAGATTATAGTGAGGATGATCTTATCGAGATATGAAAAGAATAGCTGTTATTCCCGCAAGGAGCGGATCTAAAGGACTAAAAGATAAGAATATTAAAGAACTGCTTGGAAAGCCATTAATCGTCCATACTATAGAATGTGCTTTGGAGAGCAAATGCTTTGATAAGGTTTTTGTATCAACCGATTCTCAAAAATATGCTGATATTGCTTTGGAATATGGAGCAGATGCTTCATTTTTGCGCTCTGAAGAGAATTCAACAGATAAAGCTGATTCATGGTCTGTTGTCAGAGAAGTCATAAGTAAGTTTGAGACTATGGGAGAAAAGTATGATGAAATAATGCTTCTTCAGCCTACTTCTCCGCTAAGGCAACCTTCAGATATTGTAGCAGCTATTGATTTACTTCATGAGAAGAATGCGAATGCTGTAATCTCTCTTACTGAATGTGAACATTCACCTCTTTGGTGTAATACGCTTCCAAAAGATTGTAACATGGATGGTTTTCTTCGTCCTGAATATAGATACATACCACGTCAGCAATTACCGACATATTACAGATATAATGGTGCGATATATCTCATAACACTATCAGAATTATTTAAGTATGGTCATATGTTTGAAGAGAATTGCTATGGATATGTTATGGAACAGGATAATTCAATTGATATAGATACTGAGTTGGATTTTTTGATAGCTGAGACAATAATGAAAAAGAGATTTAACTGAACTGCAGGAAATATTTATGAAAAGAGTAGCGATAGTAACTGCAACAAGAGCAGAGTACGGGCTTTTAGCACCGATAATTGATGAGTTAAGACATTATGAAAGTGATTCTTTTAGAGTTGAACTTATCGTTACAGGTACCCATTTATATTCAGATTATGGAATGACGATAGATGAGATCAAAGAACGAGGGACTCGTATTGATCATGAAATCATGATTCCGGTGAATTGTGGAAGTGCCGTTGATATATCAAATGATCAGTCGGTAACTCTAAATAAGTTTACGGAGCTTTTTGAAGAAGTTAAGTATAGTGCACTGGTTATTCTGGGTGACAGATATGAGATGTTATCTGTTGCTATAGCTGCAATGAATACACACACACCGATTTTTCATATAAGCGGAGGTGATATTACCGAAGGTGCGATTGATGATTGCATCAGACACTGCATAACAAAAATGAGTTATTTGCATTTTACGACAAATGAAATGAGCCGAAAAAGAGTCATTCAAATGGGTGAAGATCCCAAAAGAGTCTTCAACTACGGTTCAACAAGCATCGACAATATACTTAATGTTGCTACACTGTCAAAAAAAGAAGCAATGGACAGCATTCATCTTAAGAATGATAAATATGCGTTATGTACATACCATCCGATAACATTGGAAGATGCTGACATAAATGATCTGATGCAGCATTTCCTTTCTGCCATAGAGAGTTTTAAAGATATTGAATTTATAGTGACCAAATCTAATTCTGATCAGGGAGGCAAGGAAATAAACTCAATCCTGGAGAAAGCAGAACATAATATCCCTAATATGCATGTGTTTGCTTCGCTTGGGGTTAGAAGATATCTTTCTCTCATGAAGTATAGTCTTTTGGTATTGGGAAATTCTTCAAGTGGAATAATCGAAGCACCTGTTTTTCATATTCCTACAGTAAACATTGGAAATAGGCAGAGGGGTAGACATCTGGCGGAAAGCATTATTAACTGCGAGTCTGATAAAAACTCAATTGTTACGGCAATCAATAAAGCACTTGATCCCAAGATGAAGGATATTTGTATGTCAGTCGATTCAATATATGGAAGCGGACATTCCGCAAAATTAATAGCGAAAAAGATCCTTGAAATAATTAAGGAGCCGATTGATCTGAAGAAGAGTTTTTTTGATATAGTAACCGATTTTTGAAAAAGCGACAAAAGGAATGGAGCTGGACATGAAATATATATTTGTAAAAGAGATGGAAGAGAATGAACGTGATCTTTGTAAAAACAGCATTGAAAACGCTTCTTTCAAAGTCCATCTTTTTTTAAACAGTCGAGAAGAGCACAGATTTCAAAACCGTGTTATTAGTAACAATGAGATTTTCCTTGTAGATGCTGATGCGATTATAGGGATAGCATATGACGAAGGTTTGACAGGTAAGGTGGGATCAGTCCATCCACGTTTAACGGAAGAAGGCACAAGACTATACGAATATGCATGTCGTCTGGTTTCTGTAGCGGAAGAGTGCAGTGTTTCTTTTGAGTCATCCATATATGAGAAAAAAGAACAGAATAATCAGTATGCTTTTGTTTATGCATATGTTATACGCCTTCATGTGAATGAATTATATTCAAGAGGACAGATGGATGGCGTGTTCAAAAGTGTATGTAGTTTTATGCAGTTTAAGGGATACTTTTTAGATTTTCAAACCCATATGAATGATCTGATGACTGACAATTCGAAATATGAGAATTGGGCAGGGTATACGGCTCCGTATGTGATACTTAGAGGTGATGATACATGCGGTGGAGTTTTACAGCAGTTTGCTGATGACCTATCTGAATCACTGATCTCTAACGGACAGGCAGTTATAAAGATTGGCGGAGAGAATAGCGATTACGATAAACTGAGTCAAATGGTGCTGAAAGGAATTGTGGGTTTTCAATCGCATGCATTGGAAATTGATTTTTTTAAAAATCTTCATGGACCTAGATTTCAATTCTGGTTTGATTATCCTCTTCATTTTGATGATATATTGAGAGATTATAATGATAATGAATATGTTTTATGTCAGGATGCGAATTATGCTGATCTGATACGTAAGTATTATAAGGGCTCAAATGCGTTGCATTTTTCGCCGGGAGGAATATATACCGATTATTACGATGGCGAAAGACCTTACGATATTGCTTTTTTGGGTAGTTTTTTTCCTGATGGATGTGAATCACTTACAGTAGAACAAAGGCAGTTTTATGAGTTTCTGTTAGAAAATCCGAATTTAACATATGAAGAGGCGTTATGGGAAATAAATCATTGGTCAGAAGAGGAAACCATCTCTAATGATGAGATAAAAGACAGATTCTTAGAATTATCTTTGGAAATGAAACCGGCATGTAGAGCAGTAATAGGTCATTTTCGTAACAGTGTAATAGAATCAATATTGAATTCCGGTTTTGATCTTCATGTATATGGTAATAGTTGGAAAACATCACCGTATATGGAATATCCAAACCTGATACTTCATCCGCAGATATCTCCGAAGGACACTGTGAAAGAACTGCAGAAAGCAAAAATTGGTCTCAATGTAATGAGCTGGCATAAAGCCGGTATGACGGAACGTATAGCAAATATTTTGCTGTCAGGAGCAGTTTGCTTAACAGATGAGACCTCCTATCTGAAAGATAACTTGAAGGACAGAGATGAATTGCTCTTCTATAGAATTGATGAACTGGAAAGATTACCTGATATTATTAATAGTGTTTTAAAGGATGCTGAGAGTATCAAGCTGATTTCAAAGAGAGGCTATGAGAAAGCGGCTAAGGAGTATACGTGGGATGCAAGATCACTAGCATTAAATACAATAGCAGAAAAAGATCTTGATGGGTATAGATCAATTCGAATTTTTGTGGCAACTCACGTCGAATTCCACCCACCTCAGATTCCTATCTACATGCCATTACATGTAGGGAAAAAAGGAAAAACTGATCTAGGATATATTGGTGATGATACCGGTGAAAATATTTCTGACCTAAATTATTTGTATGGAGAACTTACAGGTCTGTATTGGATATGGAAGAATATAGAAGATATCGATTACGTTGGACTCTGCCATTATAGGCGGTATTTTATTGATGCTAAAAAGCAGATCATGAAAAAAGAAGAGTATCTGCAGTTGCTAAGTGAATGTGATGCGATTGTTGCTAAAGTTATGAGTACTGAAGAGGGCCGTTCGTATTATGAACACTTTGGAAGTGCTCACAACAAACATGATTTGGAAGCGGTGGAACGGGCGCTTAATAAGGTGTATCCTGATTATTCGGATGCATTTCAGCAGGCAATGAATGGAACGAAATACTATTGGGGGAATCTGGTTGTAACCAGTCTCAAAATACTTAAAGCATATTCAGAATGGCTTTTTACAATATTCGCTGAAGCCAGTGAGGAAATAGATGTCAGCAATTATGACGACTATCATAAGAGAGTGTATGGATTCCTTTCAGAGCAAATGTTTTATGTCTATGCACTTAAGAATAGATTAATACTGAAAGAAGTTGCAGTAGGTATATCTGACGAAAAGGCTGAAACTAAGGAACTAAAGATAAAACTTAAGCAGTTAATTAATGAAGGACAATATCAAAAAGCGCGAGAACTATTACTGGCACGTTTAGATCAAAGAAAGGATATGTTACTTCCAAATTCGGATATTAATAATGAATTAAGGGATATATATATAATGTTGTTTAAGGATAACATTTAATAAATTTGGAGTTAGCGAAAGGGTTTATATGGAGGAATACGAAAGATTTATCGGGTTTTTATATAAGAATATAAGTGCAATGCCTGAAATGATGAAGGAAGAAAAGGAATCTATTCTTTATGCATTAAAAGCTGTTTTATTGTTAAATCCAAAAGGGTGTTCAGATGAAACACGGAAAAATGCATTCTATATTTTACTTTATATTACTTCGTTGACAGATGTATTAAACATGCAGGAAAGATGGGGAATGTATTTGAATCTAGTTTATTTATCATTTGTATATAATGATTATGATGATTACAAAACTGGCGTTCGAAATGCATATTCTTTGATAGAATCATATTTTGAGGAGTTAGTTAAAAAAAGTAATAAATTATCTTTAGTTGATAATAAATCTGAGTTCGGAGAAGAGAATTCTATTGTTATTGTAACCTCGCAGTTTCTTAGAGAAGGTCATGCACCTACTCGCCGAGTATTGGATTATGCATACACTTTAAAGCATGATTTGGAAATGTCTGTCATTATCATAAATGATGCAGGTCTACATTGTGAGAAGGCATGGAATCATTATAATTATATACAAGAATATAATAATATTGATAGTTATTCTTATAAAGGTGTAGATTTCCCTTTCTACCAAGTGAAAAATGAAATGCCAGACGAGGATGAAATCATACTATTATACGATAGAATCAGAGAATACAAACCTAAACTTGTATTAAATGTAGGTGCGAACAGTATAGTCTCTGATATATGTCGATTATTTGCTAAGACTGCTAGCATACCGTGTGCAATAGATATTCCAATAAGTAAATCAGAATATTTGTTATTACCCAGAAATAAAAGAGAATCAGACAGTGTTGTTCTTAATTCAATCTTACCATATCAGAGAATACTATGTACTAAATACAATTATATCTATCCTAAGAAAAACACTAAAAACTACAATAGAGATATGTTTAATGTTTCTGAGAACGCTTTTATTGTCGCGGTTGTTGGTAACAGGCTTGATGAAGAATTGAATGATGACTATTTATATATCATAAACAGACTATTGAATTCAAGTGATAGGATATTATTTATGGTAATAGGTGAAGTAGTTGACAACGAGAGAATAAAGAGAATCGTTGATAACTACGATAGCATATGTTTTACGGGGCAAATACCTAATGCGGGAGATATTCTGACACTGATAGATATTTATATTAATCCCATGAGATCTGGTGGAGGACGTTCTGCTTTTGAAGCTTTATATCATGGAAAACCAGTAATATCATTAAAATATGGAGATGTTTGGGGAACAGTAGGAGATGATTTTACAGTAAATAATTATGATGAAATGTTTGTTCAAGCTATAAAACTATATGAGGATCATACATACTATATGAGTATTAGTCAAAAAGCAAAGACAAGAGCAGATGAATTGGAAGATATGAAAACAACGTTTAGTGAACTGTTATATAATTTGGGGATAAAACATTAAACCAAACATTATAAGAATTTTTTAGATAAACTCTTTCATTAAATCATTTATGTTTTCGATTTATTTAAAAGGAGTCAAATATGAATGACATTATTAATAGATTTATCGAATATGCAAAGACAGTGACAGCTTCAGAAGTTGATATACCTTTAGCTCCTGAGTTATATCAAATGATTCAAAGTTGCAATAAGATTGAAAACATTACTAATGATGTGATAGATGAATTAAATGAGTTACTTAATACTAATAACGTAAGGAAAGGGAATTATTTGTTTAGTGTTTTATTGTCTCTTGTAAAAGATGATTATTGCTTTAGACGTTTTGCGGAATATTCCTTTGAACATAGGTTTGATCTAAATATTTATGAGCAGTACTTTTTGTATTCTCAAATCCGGGGGAAAGCATTTATGGATGGATATACTCTTCCAGAATGTTTTGAAGAATGGATTCTAGAGATTTCAGCATGGTATATTGAGTATTTCAAAGAAGAGTTATTGCCTATTACATACGAAAAAAGAAATAGAAAACTAGTATTGGTAATTACATCTCAATTTTTAGGATTGGGACACTCTCCATCAGAGGTGGTCATGAATGTCTGCAAAGGTTTGATATTATCTGAAAGAAAAGTCCTTTTAATTAACCTTGCAGATGTATTGAGTCAAACAGGGGAATTTAATTTTTTATGCATTACTCCTTTTTATAGGGAAGAATTTTTATCTACATCGATACAAAACTATGAGAATGTATGTATACCTTTTCTACAATGTGAACTAGGAATGCCAAATGTTAATATGATTGGGACTCTTATTTCTGAGATATGTGAAATGAAGCCAGAGATTATAATATCTGTAGGGGAAGATGTTTTCTCAAATGTTATTAATGAGATGATACCTACCTGCTCAATTCCTTTGAATAATGACCTGTGTCGTAATTACACGAGATATTTAGTACATTATAAAGATTTGAAAAATGATGAAAAAAGGTGGCTTTGTAAGTATGGCTATAGTGAAGCTAACATTATACGAATTAAACTACCATTTAGTATTAGAAATTCTGAAGGTATCTTACGAAGAGATTTAGGAATTTCACAGGAATCCTTCTGTATTGCTATTATCGGGAACCGATTAGATAAGGAGCTTACAGAAGAATTTCTGCAAGGTTTAGAAAAGCTGCTAAAAGAATGTTCAAAAGCTAGTTTGCTTATAATAGGGCGATTGAATAGTAAGGCTGTTTTTGAAAGATATCATTGTATTTCTCAAAGATATGTTCATATTGAGTATACCTATGAGTTATTTGCTGTTTGCAAAGTGATAGATTTATTTGTTAATCCACCAAGAATAGGAGGAGGAACATCGGCTATATACGCAATGGCAGCAAAGAAACCCATTGTCACTTTAGACTACGGTGATGTTTATCAGAATTGTGGTACAGAATTTGGTGTAAAAACTATATATGATATGATTAATAAAATCAAATTATATATGGAAGATGATGAGTATTACAGTAAAATGGCAGAGTTGGCCTTTTCTAAAGCAGAAAAATATATTTCTAAGAATAATAAAAACATGACGAATTTAATTACTGTATTAGAAGAACGTGAAAAGGCTATTTCAGATTATGAACAAAGTAATCATTCTAAGTGATTACTTCGATTATTAAACTCAGAAATTATTTTGATAAAACTATCCTCTGAGTTTAATAATTTGGAAGCACGTTTTTGAGCTAATATACTTTGAGATTTGTAAAACTCGAAATCAGAGGTATACTTTTTTATAAGACCGACCATTGAATCGTATGATTCGGTTTGGAACTGATTGCCAACATTTACTGATACATCTCCAAAAGGAGTTGTGATTACTGGGATACCAACAGAAAGAGCTTCTACACATGATGTTCCGCCACCAGATCTTATTGGATTGAGGTATAAATCGCACAAATCCAGATAACTTAATACATCCGTGACAAAACCGATATTATGTATCTTTCCCTTTAGAGCGGGGTGTGCGGATTCAACTCTTGCTAGATTTGATTGGCTATACGTACCGATGATAACATATTCAAGTTCATATTGGCTTGCTTTTTCAGCCATATCCCAAAAGTCATTATCCAATTCCTGATCCAAGCGACCACCTACCAAAGCAGCCAACCATACCTCTGAAGGAAGGCCGACTTCATCTCTGGTATACCATGAGGTTTGTTCTAGAATAGATGATCCAAAAGTTCCAATTATGATGGAGTTTTCTGACATCCCAACCGAATCTAAGAGATCCCTGTCATTATCGTTTAGGGGACGTGATAGGGTTTGGAAAGGGATTCCAGTTATACTAATTCCAGAAGGTAAAAGACCTATACTTAAAGTGGGAATGATTTTTGAAATAAGAGGCGCTACTATCCCGCCTGTCCCGATTGTTATTACATATGAAGGACGTTGCCTTCTGACCATGGATAGAATAATTCTGATTATTTCAGGATCTGGCATTATGTTTTCACATTGAAAGAACGGTATTTTACAGGATTTCCACTCTATTTGGGATGCATTAAGCAGATCACTATTATAATTCGCTTTGAAAGCTTTGAAAAAGGGAATTTTTCCTTGTGTACTCATTGCTTCTCCGGAATTTAACAATAGGACTTTTTTATTCATGACTTCCATTAGTATCTTGCAACGATCTGCTGCAGTTTTGGATGGACCGTGTAAGTATGAAAGAAACTGATCGGTTAATACTAATACGAAGTCTTCATTCCTTTCATTTGCAGGAATGGGTAGGAGTAAATCACTGAAAATAGATTCATAGCGAGATATATTGAAGTTCAGAATACGCCATACTTTTGACTTTATATTTATGCTGTTTAATTCAGGATAAGAAAAAATATAATGAACAAATTGCCAATATAGGTAATTCATAGTATTCATTTCTATAGTATCCCGATTATTCAATATCAGGTCTAGCAGAGATTCAAAAACTCTCGCAGAATGTCTTATGGAGATAGAGACTGTAAAGAAAAAGATCTTTTTGTGGATTGTGTCTGAGCATATTGCAAGATTTTCGAAAACATTCTCAATTTCAATTGGAGATGTGTCGGTTGAAGATATAAAGTCCAACACGTTTTTATAAATAGTCTCAGTTATTTCCTTAGTATTTGATAATTCATCTTTTATTTTTTCTATATATTCATATGCATGATTAGACATATTGATTCTCCTTTTGAGTGTTACATTTTTACTATAGCATATATGTCTAATGATAACTATATTATTGACATGATTCTTTATTGTTTGTACCATTTATTTATACTGAATTTTAGATTTTGAGAGGAGAGTAATATGCAATATATTTTGCCACAAAAGTTAAAAGATATGAAAAAAATCGTATCAGATATTGAGTTTCTTTTAGAACATGTTAAGGATAAAAAACTCTCTGATGAAATACAAAAAAGCATAATTTTTGCAATGCGTGAGATTAATAATCAGTTATATATGTCATACAAACTTGATTTTGACTGTTTTGATGGATTAGATGAAAAGAATGTAGATGAAATATGTTCTATCGTAGAATTTATGCTTCCTATCTGGAAATGTAGCTTGGATAGAAGAAGTGGCTTAAAAACTGACAGCGAATTCTGGGCTATTTATGAGTATTTCAAGTATGTTAATCGAGATACTATTATATCCAATACTCTGAAAGTTTTTTCTTCCTATCCCGAAGATTATAAAAAGGAGTTTACTACATTGCCATTGAGATATACTTTTCTTACTGGAAAGATAGATGTTGAAAAGGATGATTATTCATTAATTCCAATTTATGTAGATATGATGAAAAATGAAATTGATAATTTCAAATGGCTTTATGAGAGATTGGGTGATTATAGGTCTAAGAGTATACTGATAAGAATTGTAAGATTTTGGTTTGAATTGAATCTTTATGACCTTAGCGATTTACATGAAAACGTGTTCTGTGATTACTTTGATACGGATTTACTTCTTTGCGAAGAAGATGAAGTTTTAGTTGACTGTGGTGCTTATATTGGAGATTCTATACTACAATATATCCAAACGTATGGGGAGAAATATCGCACAATATACGGATACGAAATCAATCCGGATACGATGGAAAAAATGAAAAATAACCTGAAGGAATTTGAGAGAATAAATTTTAAAAGGAAAGGTGTTGGAAAACGCAATGAGGTGATGTATCTAGATGATAATATGCACGATGCAGGTGCTAAAGTATCCGATACAGGAACAAACGTTGTTGAAGTGGTCTCGTTGGATGACGATATAGATGAGCCGATAACTGTTATAAAAATGGATATTGAAGGCGCCGAACAGGATGCAATTAATGGTGCTAAAAGGCATATTGTTGAAGAAAAACCTAGATTACTAGTTTGTACATACCACAAGCCCGAAGATTTGTTTCAGATTCCTAAACTTATAGATAGTATAAGAGATGATTATAAATTCTATCTTAGATTTAACGGAAGAGGAATTTGGCCATGCGATCATGTATTATTCGCTATATAGGGGGATAAGACATGATCATTTCGAACATTATATTCCTTGCAGAAAGAATAATATATTATATTCGAATTCAGAACTATGCTGAAAGCAGGCTGATTCTATTTGAATTGTTGAAGAAAATTGAAGAAGCTGACGATTTGGCGGATGAGTTGTTGAATATAGATTCTACGCTTTATAGAATAATGCAATCAATGACAGCAGCACTTGAGGCAAATGATATGATTTTGCTTTCGGATATACTTGATGATGCGTTCATTCCGGAACTAAAGGGATTTATTCATCATATGGATTCGATTGAAAATAGTATATATCGCATAGAATCGACCTCGTCTGGTTTTCCGACGCTGTTCTGTAAAGAATCGAATAAGTATTTGCACTCAAATTCTAACCCTATGGAAGAAGCTAGAGTTTTAGCTGATCAGATTTATAAACCAGAGTATGACGAATATGCTGTATGGGGATGTGGATTGGGATATCATATATACCAACTGTTTGAGACGGCTAAAAGAGCTATAAACATAATAGTGTATGACTGGAATTCTTCGGTGTTTGAATTGGCTTCGAAGACGGGATTTACCAATCTTATACCAAAAGAAAGAATAAGATATGTGACAGATGTTACTGGAAAGGAATTTGTTGATAGAATCTCAAAAGGTAATATAGGTATTTTTATTCATTTTCCTTCGGTGTTGTCAATACATAACAAACAGCTTCGCGAAGCTTTTCAGAGCTTTTTTTCAGACTGGAACTCAACTGTTCAATTAGAACGGGATTTAGAGATTAACTTTCGTAACAATCAGAAACGTATTTCTAATTGCGTAGATGATATTGAGGAGGAGTTTAAGAATAAAGAAGTTGTATTGGTAGCGGGGGGACCATCAGTAGATGAATGTATCGAGTGGCTAAGGGCCGTAAAAGGTCACAGAACTATTATTGTAGTTACTCGAGTGCTAAAAAAAATGATCGATCTGGGAATAATACCGGATTATGCAGTATCCTTGGAAGCAAATAAAGCTGGTTATGAACAGTTACATGGATTAGATGATATAAGCGTCCCGATTATTATAGATTCAACCGCATATTGGGAGAATGCAGCAAGCTATAAAGGACAAAAGTATATTGCATATCAGAAAGGTTATAAAGCGGCTGAACAATATGCAGAACAAAACAAAAAAAGATTGTATGAAACAGGCGGGTCTGTTATTACGTTAGCGATGGACATACTACTTCAGTTTAAAGTTTCGAAAATCTTTTTGGTAGGTGCAGATATGGCCTATCCAGAGGGAGTAACGCACGCTTTAAATACTGATCATAGACAAATTCTAGATACGGATAATATGGAATTGGTTGAGTCTGTAACAGGTGGAATGGTACCTACTGATTTGAGTCTGAACAAATTTAGAAAGTGGATAGAACGAAAGCTGTTGGAACACCCTGAAGTGGAAGTATATAATTTATCAAATAAGGGTGCATATATTAAGGGAACTAAGCCGTATACTCATGTGATGGATTGGGTGGACAAATGATGAACTATGATGTACTGATCGTAGTAGCAGAAAAAGACTTCCTGCGTCTGAAAAATTTATATCACAGAGCGTGGGAACATTTGAAGTGCAATAAACTGATTTTTGTCGGGAATCGTGCTGTTGGAGAGATGACAAAAGAGCTTGATAACAGTAATGTTGGATGGTTGGATGAGGATAGTATCCTGCCATTTAATGAGGTGCATTCTGTTATGAAAAAATGTCTTGCACCTGTTTTGCAGGGGCAGGAGCTTCCAAGAGGAATAACCGGGTGGTATTATCAGCAGTTTTTGAAGATGCAGTATGCCACCATCTGTGAAGATGATTATTATATGACTTGGGATGGTGATACAGTGCCATGCAGAACGGTTAATATGTTCAAAGAGGGTACTGGAGAACCTTTCCTTGATTTGAAGACAGAATTGAAGAAAGAATACTTTGATACCATGGGAAGACTTATTCCGGGTATGCATAAGGCCATAGAAAAATCCTTTATATCTGAACATATGCTATTTCGAAAAGATATTATGAAATCTCTGATAAACAGAATCGAATCAAACGAAGACGTTGAAGGAAACACATTTTGGGATAAGATCCTTTATTCTATTCCAGCAAACCTTATTCAAGAAGGTGTGTTCAGCGAGTTTGAGACATATGGTACATATGTGGCTTTAACTAATCCTATGGCTTATAGATTGAGAGAATGGCATTCCTTTAGGCTTGGAGCTGAATTCTTTGATCCGAATACTATTTCGGACAGGGATTTTGAATGGCTGGGCAGAAATTTTGATGCAATATCATTTGAAAAGAATCAGAGTGTAAGAGAAGATCATAAGAATCTGTTTGATAATCCTAAATATCAGCAGAAACTTTCAGCTAAACAGATGTTGCAGGCAATTCAGTCTGAGTTCAATGGTGGATACGTCGAGGTTTGGGATACATGAAGATACTGTTTCTTACATGGAAGAGCTTTGGCAATGATGATATGATATCTGCATTTCAAAGCCTTGGTCATACGGTTGTAACAAAAGAATATACGGATAAGGACGAACCGGATAATGAAGATGCTGTAAATCAGTTTGCATTGGAATTAAAATCTGCTGATGTAGATTGTGTTTTTTCATTTAATTTCTTTCCGTTGGTTGCTCTTGGGTGCAAAAACTTGGGTATGCCGTATTTATGCTGGATATATGACAGTCCATATGTGAGGCTCTATAATTATTCTGTTGCATATCCTACAAATCATGTCTTTGTTTTTGACAGTTCGATTGCAACGGAATTTCAACAGGGTGGCATTAACACGGTTCATTATCTGCCGATGGCAGCAAATACAGACAGACTAAGTGCAATGACCGATTTTTCTTTGTATGAAAAATCTGAGTACAGAAATGACAAACCGGTTGCTTTCATAGGTTCTTTATATACTGAGAAACATACTTTTTATCAGCGCATTAGTGGTCTGAATGACTATACAAAAGGTTATCTGGAAGGCTTAATGGCTGCTCAAAAACAGATATATGGATATAATTTCATACAAAGCACTTTGAAAGAGCATCCAGAACTGATACAGGATATGCAGCGATCGCTCCCGATGAATCCAAGCGGAGATGGAGTGGAATCTATTGAGTATCTTTTTGCTCAGTATGTGATTAATCGTCAGATTACTGCAATTGAACGCAAAGAGTTATTAGAGGTTGTATCAGGAAGATTCGGACTTGATCTTTATACACCGGATAAGGAATTTGGCATGGATGGATGCGTTAATCACGGTCCCATAGATTATTATGATTTTGCTCCTTACGTTTTCAAAAGATCACCTATTAATCTGAATATATCCTTACGAAGTATCTTTGCGGGAATCCCACTAAGAGGATTCGATATTATGGGAGCAGGAGGCTTTTTGCTTACAAATTATCAAAGTGATTTTTTGAACTTCTTCGTTCCGGGAGAGGATTTTGATTATTTTGAGAGTAGGGATGATCTGTTAGATAAGATAGATTATTATCTTAAACATGATGAAGAACGTCAGCAGATCGCAATAAACGGATTTAATAAGATATCTCAGAATCATACGTATAAACACAGAGCGGAAGAAATGCTGAGTTATTTGTGATGGTTTTAGACAGGACTGTTCAACATATGAGCAAGCCTGTCTTTCATATTGTATTCATAAAGTGTCTTTTTTCGGCCATTGAGTGCTATTTTTGCCCTTTCATCCTCATGTGACAGATAGTAGCCTACCTTTTCCAAAGCGTCCGGCATACTGTCATACATGATCATTTCTGTTCCGTATTCAAACAATTCCGCAAGCTCCTGCTGATAATTTGACAGAAGGAATCCACCACATCCCATTATATCAAGAGCACGCAGAGGAATACCGGTCTGGATCGCTCGTAAACTGGGATTAAGATTGATCTTGGATGCGGCAAAAATATAGGGCATCTCTGAGAAATAGTCTACAGCATCACATTTTTCAACACCTTTTATTATTGAGGAGTTGTTGTAGGAATAGAATTTAGTCTGAAATCTTGAACCGATAAGTGAAAGCAGAATAATCCTGTCCCTGCGAGTGATCTCACTGGAGAGCGCAAATATCAATTCATCCCGTTGCAGTACAAATTTCGTACCGGGAACTCTTTTTTGAAAACTCATATTGATCTTTTCGATGAATTCTTCTGTTATTGCCTGATCTATAAGATATGCGCCGTAAAGATCCTGTTGGGCATTCATAACTGCCTGAAGGTATCCTTTGCAATAATCATCTGTGCTTGAAAGGATTGCATCAGCTGCAGATTCGTACAGTTTTCCTATGAAACTTACCTGTGAACGGTATGGAATACATTTAGGGTCGGTATTGCTGATCTTCGATAATCTCTTTGAATTAACACCCAGGGTGAGATGATAAACATTTTCAAAACCTTGTTTGCGGTAGCCTTCAACCTGCTTTTGATCAAAGCAGTATACGCGGTTGACGGAATTCCCAAGGGTCTTTTGGATATCACGTACATTAAGCGGGTTATCATAACACCAAGCTATGTATGGAATATTTGCTTTTTGGCATATTTCTGATAAAAGCGGCCAGTAATTGACACTGAATAATGCGTCATAATGCGTCATATCAACATTATGCTCTATGTGAAACAGAAATCTGTCATCATGGTTTTTATCTGTGAAATCCCATGTAAGGAAATCAAAGTTCACACCTTCATCCTGTAATATCTCATGTATATCATTCTCAAAATATGATGCCCAGTGGTACAAGAGCAGTTTCATAAATATTTCCTCCAAATCACCTTTTTATTATACTACAATTGGCGTAGATACCGCACTTTTTTGTTTAAAAACATCCTGTTTGATAGTATAATATAAAGGATTATGAATATGATTTTAGGACATTGGTATGTCTTAGGGTCTATTTATATTAATTTGGAGATTATGGGATATTAATATGCAGGAAGTAAAGCTAATCGGTGAGAATGTATATTTGAGACCGATCACATATGACGATACGGATCTTATAGTAAAGTGGCGTAATCAGGAGAATGTTATAAAATATTTCTTTTATCGAGGTGAGTTTACCAAAGAGAGTCACGAACGATGGATAAAAGAAAGGATAGAGACGGGAGAAGTTGTTCAGTTTCTGGTATGTTCAAAGGATAATGACAGACCTCTGGGTTGTACATATATCCGTGATATAGATCACGATAATAGAAAAGCGGAATATGGAGTATTTATCGGGGAAGAGGATGCCAGAGGACATGGAATAGGCAAAGAGATACTTAAACTTACCGTGGATTATGCATTTAAGGAACTTAAACTTCACAGGATATATGCCAGGGTAAGAGAGACGAATATGCCGTCTTTATACAGTTTCCTGCATTGCGGATTTGAAAAAGAAGCATTGCTTAAGGATTCGGTATATTGTGACGGAGAATATTTAAATGTTGTTATACTTGGTATATTAAATCCGGAAGATTAATATGGCAAATGGCAAAGGCTGGGACAAAAGAGTTTAAAGGAGAGACGAACATGAAGATGAGATACTGTAAAAAATGTCTGCAACCCGATACCAGACCGGGAATAGTATTTGATGATGAACAGGTATGCTTCGCATGCAGGTATGAAGAATCAAAAGCTACAATAGACTGGGAAGCACGTGAAGCAGAATTGAGAGCCATAGCTGATGAGGCTATAGAAGAAAGCAAAAAGAGGGGAAATACCTATGACTGTATTATAGGCGTTTCTGGAGGAAAGGATTCTACTTTCCAGGCGGTATATGCCAAAGAGAAACTAGGATTAAATCCGTTACTTATTAACTGCATGCCTGATGAGATAACGGAGATAGGTTTAAAGAATATCAATAATCTTAATAATCTGGGGTTTGATATCATTTCGATTAGACCTAATCCGGTTGTTGCAAAAAAACTCGCAAGAAAGTCATTCTTTGAGCGTGGAAATATAATAGCTGCGTCGGAGTATTGCCTCTGGGCGTCATCATATATCATGGCTGATAAGTTCAACATACCTCTTATCATACAGGGTGAGAATGCAGCTTTGACTTTAGGTGCTGCAAAGAATCAGGACACATCGGGAGATGCGTTCAGTGTTGTTCAGCTGGATACGATAAGAGGTGCCAGTGTATCAAGCTTTGTTGATCTTTCAAACAATATCACGGAAAAAGATCTGTTCCTTTACAAGATCCCGGATGTTGATGCAATGAAAGCAAAAGGTGTTAAAGCGATATTTCTTCAGTATTATGCAAAAGAATGGTCTCAGGTTTATAATGCGGATTTCTCTGTTGCAAGAGGTCTGACAGGACGTTCCGATGATCTTCATAATCTTGGAAGATATAGAAGATATACAGCACTTGACAGTGATCTTCAGATAGTAAATCAGATGATAAAGTACCTTAAGTTCGGATTTGGTTATGCAACAGATGAGATCTGTTATGATATCCGTGAAGGAAGATTTACGAGAGAAGACGGTAAGTGGTATGTCAATGAATATGACGGACTTTGCGGTCAGAAGTATATTGATGATGCATGCAGATATCTATCGATAACCGAGAGTGAGTTCTGGGATGTTGTTGACAGATATGTCAATACTGATTTGTTTGAAAAGAGAGACGGAAGATGGGTCAAGAGATTCACAGTCGGCGAGGATTATGAATGTTAAGAAGTGTCGAAGGTCATGATCTGTCCGACACAGGGAGTGGGAGATTGAAAGGATTAACGGAGAGTTTAAAGCAAAGATGGTATATATGGCTTGTGGCCTTTCTGTTTGGGCTGCAAGTGCTTGTTATACTCATTTTCAGGGAAAACAGCTACATTCAGATACATGATAACCTGGATCTGTTTATGGCACATTATCAGATGATAAAGCTGAATCATGCCTTCTTTGCGCATGGTGTCACCATGCCGATGCTTCACGGTGTTGACAGGGATCTGTTGGGATCAGAATTCTTACTTTACAATCTTTTGTATGTTATATTTCCGAATATAGTTGCGTATTTTATCGGATATCTGCTTAAGATCGCGATAGGTTTTTGCGGTTTTATATTACTTGCTAAAGAGGTATATGGCAACAGATATAAAGATATACGCCCCATTGTCATTGTTTTGGCTGCGGCGTACGGTATGATACCGGTCTTTCCGACTTACGGTATAGCATTCACCTCCGTTCCGATAATAGTGTGGCTTTTGATAAGGCTTTACCGTACAGAGGATATCAAAAAAAGAATTGTTCTTTATCTGGGGGTTTTCTGTTACCCCCTGATATCTTATTTTTCTTATCATGGTTTCTTCATACTATGCTATATGGTGTGTGCTTTTATCATAGTATGGGCAGCAAAAAAGAGATTCCCCAAAACAATATTAACCTCAATATGTGTGTTATCGGCAGGATATATAGTGTGGGAATACCGTCTGTTTTCTGCCATGCTGTTTGATGATACGGTTACTATCAGGACAACAATGGATCATGGTCATCTGACTGTAGGAGAAGCTCTTAAAGCTGCCGCGGAAGAATTCTTCAGAACATCATTCCACAGCCAGGATAATCACGTGTATTTTGTTTTCTGGGTATGCATTACGGGTATCATTATAGTAAATGCTATGCATATCAGAAAAAAAGAAGCAAAGAAGATACTTACTGACCCTGTAAATCTTATATTCTTATGGATGATCTTCAACTGTCTAATATTCGGTCTATATGAGAACGAAGGTTTCAGGACATTTGTGGAGAGACTGGTACCTAAGCTTACAGGATTCGAATTTGCCCGTACAGCATATTTTAATACACTTTTGTGGTTTGTTTTGCTGTTGGAGCTGATCAGAAGGTTGTACGAGACAGGAAAGTCAAACTACCGTGTGATATCAGGTATCATAGCGTCGATTACTGTGATCATCGTTATGTTTGTACCTGCGGTTTATAATGACTTTTATTATACCTGCTACAATCAGGCATATAAGATAATAAAACACTCTGATACCAGCTATGTGAATTACCGTGAATTTTATTCTACAGATCTCTTTGATCAGATAAAAGAAGATATAGGATATGACGGTGAATGGTCTGCAGCATACGGACTGCATCCGGCTGTTTTGCAATACAACGGAATAGCCTCAGTGGACGGATATCTCGGTATGTATCCTCAAGAGTATAAGGATAAATGGAGAAAGGTCATAGAACCTGCACTTGATGGTTCGCCTTCACTTAAGGATTATTATGACGGATGGGGAGCCAGAGTTATCCTTTATTCGGGCAATGATGAAAACACATATGCACCTTTAAGAGTCATGCAGCTTGAAGATGAAAGACTTATGGTGAATATGAATGAATTAAAGAGTCTGGATTGCAAGTATATCTTCTCGAGAATAGATTTTACAAATGCTGAGGAACTTGGGCTTATTTGTATCGGAACATATTCGGGGTGTGACAGTCCGTATACGATATATGTTTTTAAGGTTAATTGATTTTATTGGGAGTATAAAGTTTGACAAGAGCTTACATCTGCCATACTTTTTATCATGCATATGTGGCAACCATGAAAGAACTGAATAAAGGACCTTCTCACAGGAAAGAAGCCACGCTTATACTCAGCACCATGTCAAATGATTTCGGTACAATGAAAGACAGGGCAGAGTCATCGGGAATTTATAAGGATGTATATCTCTTTGATGAGAAGGAAGACGTATCGTCACCTGAAGTAATGGCATACCATGAAGATAAAGGGAATATTGTCAGCAATCTCTTGCAGAGAATAAAGTATACAAGAATGCTTGCAAAACTCCAGGAGCCTTTTGTACCTGTTGATCTGTCCTCTTACGATGAGGTATACGTTTTTTGTGATTCGGATCCTATAGGTTATTATCTTAACTTTAAAAAGATAAGATACCATGCTCTTGAAGACGGACTGAATTCAGGAAAACTTGATAATCAGGCAATGCTTTCAAATAAAGGTGCATGGCCGCTTAAAAAGCTTATGGCCAGGATGGGTCTGATCTTTATTGAGAGCGGATACAGCAGATATTGCATAGACTATGAGGTGAATGATATAAGCGCCAATTATATGCCGCCTGACAATGTGATCGAATGTTCTTTTGACAGTATGTGGGAGAAACTTTCCAAGGAAGACCACGATATACTGGCATACATATTTGTGGAGAACATAGTTGAGATAAAGAAACAGCTGGAATCAGTATCGGAGCATAAGGAAAGAGTAATGATCCTTACCGAGCCGTTATGCGATTTCGAGACTCGTAAAAGACTGTTTGGAGATATTATTAAAGAGTATAAAAATGATTATGATATACTGATCAAACCTCATCCCAGAGATCTTGTGGATTACAAAGAGGCTTTTCCGCAGGTTACTGTTTTACAAGGTAGGTTTCCGATGGAGGTCATCGCTGATATTGATGATCTGAAGGTTGAAAAGCTTGTTTCGGTCATCACACAGGTTGATAATGTGAAATTCGCCGAAGAGATCGTTTATCTCGGACTGGACTTTCTGGATAAATATGAGGATCCTGCAATTCACAGAAAGATGGAGAATCTTATTAACGGATAAGCAGAAGGATAATGCGACAAGTTATTAAGCTTTGACGGGAGAAAACATAGATTGAAAAAAGAATTCAAAATTGGAAATAAATATGTTGGACAGGGACATCCGTGTTTTTGTGTTGCAGAGCTGTCGGGTAATCACAACGGTGATTTCGAACGTGCAAAAGAGATAGTATATGCTGCTCACGAAGCCGGTGCGGACGCAATAAAGCTTCAGACCTATACGGCAGATTCCTTGTCTATAGATTGTGATAATGAATATTTCAAATTAAAAGGAGGATTGTGGGACGGCATGAATCTTCACGGGCTCTATACCGAAGCATGTACGCCCTATGATTGGCAGCCAAAATTGATGGAACTGGCAAACAGCCTTGGGATGGAGTGCTTTTCATCACCGTTTGACCTTCAGGCTGTAGATCTGATGGAAGAGTGGGGAATGCCTGCATATAAGATAGCTTCCTATGAGATAAACGAGGTTCAGCTGATAAGAAAAGTAGCGTCAAAACATAAACCTATAATATTCGCATCGGGAGTAGCGCTTAAAGAAGATCTGGATCTTGCAATGAAGATATGTGAGGAAGAAGGAAATGATGAGGTATTCCTTCTTAAATGTGTATCGGCGTATCCTACCCCTTATGAGGAGATCAATCTTAATATGATCCCGACTCTTAAAGATATGTACGGATGTCAGGTAGGGCTTTCTGACCATTCCATGGGAAGTACCGTCCCTATCGGAGCAGCTGCTTTGGGTATAAAGATGGTAGAAAAACATCTTACGCTTAGGCGTTCAGACGGTGGTGTTGATTCCGCATTTTCCATGGAACCGCATGAGTTCAAAGAGATGGTGGACAGTATCCGCATAATAGAGAAAGCCCTTGGAGACAGAGATTACAGACTTACCGATAAACAGATGAGCGAGCGAAAGCTCACAAGATCATTGTTTGTTTCTGAAGACGTCAAGGCCGGTGATATTGTATCGGATGATAATATCAGATCCGTAAGACCGCATGCAGGTCTCCATACAAAGTATTATCCTGATGTGATGGGAAAAACATTCAAAGAGGATGTAAAAAAAGGAGAACCGCTTTCTTTCGATATGCTGGACATGTAAAAGGTGTATTGAAAATACAAATATATTAAAAGGGACAGAGTATGAAAAAACTATGGAATCTATATAAGAAACACAGAGAGGGGATAGAATATCTCTTTTGGGGAGGGATAGCGTTCCTGCTAAGTATGTTCCTATTTTGGCTTTTTGCCGATAAATGGGGCTGGCCTGCGGTTTTTGCGAATACGATAAACTGGATAATCTGTGTGATATTTACATTCTTTACAAACAAACTGTTTGTATTTAGGAGTAAGACTAGATCATTTTCAGCATTTGCAAAGGAATTCACGTCTTTTGTGGCAGCCAGGATCTTTACTCTTATTCTTGAGGATATAATAATCTGGATAGGTTGTGATGTGATGGGATATGACGAAGGTTTGGGACAGATGGTTGTCAAGCTTGTAGGACAGTTTGTTGTTATTGTGACCAACTATATCTTAAGTAAACTGTGGATATTTAAAAAACCTAAGGAAAAAGAAGATGGAAAAGAAAACACAGAAGGATAAAACGGAAAGAAAACCAGTCAGAATGGCAAATTTCGAATTACTGAGGATCATTGCCATGCTTATGGTCATAGTGCTGCATTATATTGTAAAAGGCAATATGTCAGCAGAACTGTACGATGACGGTTCGGCGGAGAATCATCTCTGGTGGCTTATAGAGGCTTTTTGCAATGTTGCAGTTAATGTATATGTGCTGATTAGTGGTTATTTTCTCGTGAATGCAAAATGGAAAGTAAGCAGACTGATAAGTCTGGTCTGTCAGGTGTTGTTTTATTCCATACTTACCGGCTTTGTTGCTTATATCCTGTTTTTTGTTGTTCAACCGGATTTTGCACTGTCTGTATTAAATAAGGCAGGCATGACATATCAGTTTGGTCTTACGACCTGGCTTTATATTTTTCTGCCGATAGAGTATGAGCATTACTGGTTTGCGACTGCATATGTGATCATGTACATTCTAAGTCCCGTTTTGGCAATTGCGGTAAAGAATATGCCTCAAAAACAATTGCGAGTTGTTATAGTAGCATTACTGTGTTTTTTCAGTATACCTAAATCAATTAATCCCTATCTTATTCCGACAGACAGTTACGGATATGATTTCGGGTGGTTTATATGCCTTTTCCTTATAGCGGGATATATAAGGCTGTATGGGATAAAGTTCTTTAATTCAAAGATAAAGGCTATCACCGTTTATGTTATATCCGTTTTGCTTAATTGGGGTGTTGCGTCCGTTACAGGAGCAATCTGTCGAGAGAGCGGAAAGCTTGATTATTATACGGATATGACTTATGCATACAACTATATCCTCGTGCTTATCAGTTCTGTTGCTTTTTTCTATATATTCACATATGTGAAGATCGAGGATGGCTTTATATCAAAGCTTGTTTGCAGAGTTGCTCCGTTCACATTCGGTGTATATCTGTTACATGAGAATATCGGTATCAGATTTGTATGGCCCTATATGCTGGGGGCTCATACATCCGGCCTTTTTATGGTCAGTGTATGCAGGATGATCCTTGCTGTTGTAGCGGTATTTGTAATAGGATGTTTGGTGGACTGGTTAAGAAGCGGTATATTTTCACTTATCGGTAATCTGTTCATTAAAAGATTTGACAAGAAAACAGAAGCTTGAATCGGATAATGGATATTGGATAAGAAGTATTTTATGAGTGTGTTTCGCAGATTTTATGACAGATATAAAAGAATAATCGAGAATGCGATCTATCCGCTGGCTCTTATCGTACTTCCGCTTATAAATTTTAATCAGGGAGTTGATATATCGGACAGTACATACAGTCTTGGCAATTATATGTTTGCTGACAGATTAAGCGGCATGTGGGTCATATCGACTTTTTTGTCAAATAAGATAGGTGCACTGATACTTAAGTTTCCGGGAGCCGATACTCTAAGGATGGCAAATCTGTATACAGGCTTGGTTCTTTCCCTTATCGCGATTATTGTATATCTGGGACTAAAAAAAGACCTGGGGGCACCTGCGGTATTTCTGGGCGAGTTTGTCGCCGTATGCTTTTGCTGGATCCCTACAGGTATATTGTACAATTATCTCTCATACCTTTTTATGGTAGTGGGAGCTTTACTTTTGTATAAGGGAATAATAAAAGAGAATAATAAACTGTTATTTGCGGCAGGATGTGTTCTTGGTGCAAATGTATTTGTCAGAATACCAAATATTACACAAATGGCTCTTGTGGCAGCTTTATGGGTATGGGCTATTGTATATAAACAGCCGGCAATTAAAAAGACTATAGTGTGCATCTGCGGTTACATATCAGGTTTTGGCCTTATCGGATTATGGGTACTCTCACAGTTTGGTATATCCGGTCTTTTGGATGCGATTAACGGATTAAAAGGGATAACATCGACTGATGAGACATATACTCCGTTAGCAATGATCACCGGGACTCTTGCAGATTACGCAAGAAGCTTTAAATGGATATTCATCATCCTGCTTGTTTGTGTAGCGGGCGTGATCCTCTTTAGAGTTTTTCATCTGATGAGTAAGAAAAATGGTGGATCAACAAAAGAGCCTGAAACACTTAAGAAGACCAAGATATACATACTATCAGGGATTGTATTGTATATCGCTATTATAGCAGTTATGCTCAGATTCTTCTGGGGACGCGGCATGTTCAGCTTCCGTTACTATGAAGACTATACCAGTATGTACGAATGGGGAATGGTCGCTTTATACATAAGCATAGTTACTGATTTTTTTGTACTGTTTAGGAATGTAAAAAACAGAAAAAATATAGAAAAGATAAACAATTCCCATGTTATACTGGCTGTTATTTCGTTGGTAGTAATAGCGATAGCACCTCTTGGCAGCAATAACCATACATATCAGAATCTTAACAATACGTTTCTTGTGTTGCCGTTAACATTCTGTATGTTTTTTGATTGTGTCGGGACTGCTTTTGTCGAAAAGAAAACCGAAAGATATCCTGTGAGCATTATGATGTTTGTATTGATGACGACAATCATAGTTCAGAGCTATGGTTTTCATTTAAACTTCGTATTCAGGGATGGCATGAGGGGTGAAAAAAGGGATACAAAAGTTGGAGGCATAAGTTCACTGAAAGGTATGTATACCAACCAGAAAAATGCTGATGAACTCGAAAAAGTCTGCGGATATATAATAAGCGGCAACCCGGATGAATTATTACTTTACGGAAACTGCCCTGGTCTGACATATGTCACGGGCATTCCAAGCGCCATGTCTTCATCATGGTCAGATCTTGATTCTAATCCTATGTCTCTGATCGAGGCAGATCTGACGGAACTGGAAGAAAAAATGAGAGCGGATAAAGAATACAGGCTGATAGCTGTAGTAAGAGAATCTCAGTCTGATTCTGTACTCTATACACAGAAAAAGGAAAGGATAGAAGATTTCCTAACAGACAACGGTTTTGTTACATCTTTGGAAACGGATGGTTTTACGGTATATGAGCGATAAAAAATATGTATGCAATATAGCGATACCAGCAATCTGTTTTTTGTTCTTTATTTTTGCTCCGGTAGAATTGTTTCTGATGATCAAGCAGGATACGTGGATATCGCTTGGTGATTTTGGCGTATATCTTCTGGCTTTTTTTGTATGCTCTCTAATATTTGGATTACTTGCCGATCTTATCTTTCAGAAGCTTTGTCCTAAGATATGGAACAGGGCCATATTTTTTATATTTGCTATATTTATAGCTCTTTACATACAGGGGAATTTTCTGAATGCGGATTATGGTGTACTTAACGGAAAACCGATCGACTGGTCTTTATATCCGCATGAAGGAGTAAAGTCGGTTGTTTTATTTGCTATAATAATCGCTTTATATGTTTTCGTTACATTAAAGTTTTCAGTTGGTAAGATAAAACGCGTTGAAAACATAATAGCAATTTGTTTTATACTGCTTATGACAGAGACACTTGTTGTAGCACTTATACAATATGACGGATTCGAGAGAAAAACGGATGTGGTATGTACTACCGAGAATGAGTGGGATTACTCCAAAGATGAGAATTTTGTCATAATGGTCCTGGATAGTTTTGACAGCAGGATGCTAACCGATCTTTTGGAAAGTGATCAAGGTTCGGAAGTGAGAGAAAAACTGCAGGATTTTGTTTTCCTGAAAGACACAACATCATTGTATGGGATGACAGACTATTCGCTGTTACAGATAATGACGGGGAAAGAGTACCTGTGTGAAGGCGCATTTGACGATGTTTGTATAGATTTTTATCATAATTCGGATCTTTTAAACAGGCTTGAGCAACAGGATTATAAGATATCTGTATATGCAGCCAATGCTATACCTGATGATCCTTCAATCTCTTCAAACTGGTATAAAGTTACATACGGAGTGGATTCACATTCAAAACTGTTAATCTACATATACAAGCTTGTTGGATTCAGATATCTTCCTCAGCAGTTGAAGCAGCTGTGCTGGTTTTATCCTGATGATATGGATTGTATCAAACTTGTATATTTTACTGATGATGAAGGGCGTGAAAAGCAGGCCGAAAGATATGACTGGGCTAACTATATATTTTATTCCGATCTGGAGAGTATAGATACCAATGAACAAAAGAAGACATTTCACCTTTATCATCTTAAAGGGACTCATCCTTTAAAAGATTATGATAGGGATTTCAAACACTGTCCGGAAGGTGTAGGATTTGAAGAATCGGCTTTGGGATGTATAAACCTGTTAAAAAAGTATACAGATACTCTTAAGGACAGAGGTGTGTATGATAATACAACTATATTGGTTCTGGCTGATCACGGAGAAAACCTGTATGAAAATGATGAGAACAGGTTTGTAAACTCTCCGTTGGTTCTTTATAAAGGCAGAAGTGAAAAAGGGAATATGACAGTTGATGATACGGCATGCTCTTTCTCGCGTTTGAACGATCTGTATGAAATGATCCTTAACAACGGATGTTCTAATGAGGATGCATCAGGTGCAATGGCCATGGATGAAAGATACACATATGAAATCATTTGGGCAGGACATCCGACTGTGGCACATAGCAGTGTCGGAGGCTTTGAGAGGATGGAAGTGAATGGGCCTGTCTATGATTTCGAGTCATACAAGCCAACCGGAGAAAAACATCTGTTAGATGAAAGTAGGAATAACTGATGATATATTTAGTCTTGCTGATACTGGGGTTGGTATCGGCGCTTGCAGAAAGATTTATAAAAAAGCATAACGGGTTTCTTCTGGGATATGTTTTTTCATATTCAATAGTCTATTTCTGGGCAGTTAGTGTTATTCGTGCGATTACCAGTAATCCTAGAGAATATCTGAGTTATTCATTTTCGGATAAAGGTATGGGAGCGTACATAAAGATATGCATATTTGCGACAGCGATATATGCTGTGATCACATTGATACAGTTGTTGATCTCTAAGATAAAGCCGGATATGAAATACTTTGTGGAAAACATCATAACAGAGTTTTCTGTCGTTTTCATCTTGATGTATTCGCTGTATGTTATATTAATAGGCTGGCCCAATATTATGACAGTTGTTGTCATAGGAGTGATTTCGGCAATAGTATCATTAATATGTGTTCTCATCCAAAAGAAGGATGCTGATAAGGAGAAGAAAGAAAAAGATAAGTTAGATCTTGCATGTCTGATAGTTGCTCTTGTTACATTTGATCTTCTGTTCATTCTTGCCGGTCCTACGGAATTGATGGCATATAATGCGGGCGATTTTGTCTATTCGTATGCCGATGTGGTTTTGTATCTTTTCATGGGAGCAGTTTTTGTCTCTTTTTTTGCTGTAGTACTCATCTACAGATATGCATCGAAAATAACAGTAAGACTTTATTCGGCTGTTATAATGCTCTATTGCATTCTCTGTTATCTGCAGTCAATGTTTCTTAATGGGAAGATGATGCTTGTTGATGGGGGCAAACAGAGATGGGACGGAAAACAAAGTATTATCAATATAACTGTTTGGATCGTTATATTTATTGCATTAATTATCTTATCCTATAAAACCAAGATCGGAAGAAAGATAATTCTGGCGGCTTGCGGATACATTGCCGCAATTCAGATGATCACTTTGATATTTATGCTGATGACTGCAGGTGATTTAAGAACAACAAACAAGCACTTAACTCAGGAGAGTATATTTGATCTTTCAAAGGGTGATAATGTGATAGTTTTCATTCTTGATGCTTATGATGTTCAGATGCTTAAGACAGTTTATGAAGATGATCCTGATTACCTTGAGCCATTGCATGATTTTATATATTTTGACAACATGACAAGCAGATATCCCATGACGGACGGAAGTCTGCCTTATCTTCTTACCGGAGCAAATCTTGATGATCCTTTGATAGAAGAAGACCAGGATATATGGTATGAACAGGCACATTTTCTTGATGATATAAAAGAAGCGGGATATGATATAAGGATTCTTACCTCGGATGAATATGTTAAAAAGATACCCGAAGGTATAATAGATAATTATTCCGAGGATAACTATTGCAGAATTGACTGTGAAAAAATATTGGAACTGTTCACTAGATGTATGAGATATAAATGTCTTCCTTTTGTAGTGAAGAATAAGTACGGATATGAAGCATATGATACGACAAATGTAATAACAGATACCAATATATATGTATATGGAACCGATCCGGAAATCGATGATATGATACTGGATTATGGCGTTTCAGCAAATCGCTTTGATAAAGCATTCAGAATATATCATCTGTATGGAGCACATTCTCCGTATTATCTGAATGAAAATGCAGACAGGGATTATGGTTCTAATGCCATATCTCAGTGGAGAGGCAGTTTGAAAATTGTATATGATTTCATCGATTGCCTTAAGGAAGAAGGTATCTATGATAATACAACGCTTATAATAATGGCGGACCATGGATTTAATAATACCCAGAGAGCGTCGGTAAGAGAAGAAGGGATAGAATTTGATGAGGACAGATCCAATCCGATATTCTTCATTAAGAAAAAGGGTATGACCGGATCCGTACTTCAGACTGATAGCAGAGAAACGTCTCATGATAAATTTTTTGATACAATTTATGAGAGCATGGATATCCCTCTTCAGTATTACGGAACTGTATTTGAGTGAACAGGCAAGCGCTGATTTATAAACAGGAGCATTTGATAAATGTCAGAGAAAAAAGGTTTAACCAAATTAATTGAGAATATACCGGGGGTACCCGATTTTGAGAAGACGGAATACGATCAAAAACAGAAGGAGTACTGTTTACTGATACCGATCATAAATGAAGGAGAGCGTATAAAAAAAGAACTTGAGCGCGCTGTAAGATTCAGTGTTTATGATCTTGTAGACATCATCATATGTGATGGAGATTCAACAGACGGATGTACTGATGAAGAAACGTTGAAGAGTCTTAAGGTTAATACCCTGCTTGTAAAAAAAGGTCCCGGAAAACAGGGAGCCCAGTTGCGTATGGGAATGTATTATGCTCTTAACAGGGGGTATAAAGGCATTATCACCATTGATGGAAATAATAAAGACAGCATAGAGCATGTTGGAAGATTTATTGAAAAGCTTGAAGAAGGATATGATTTTGTTCAAGGTTCAAGATTTATAGAGGGAGGACATGCTGTAAGGACACCGCTGATAAGAAATATATCGGTAAGACTTATACATGCTCCCGTCATATCACTTACGGCGCACAAGAGATTTACTGATACGACAAATAATTACAGGGCGTATTCGAGAAGATATTTAGAGAATGAAAAGGTTGAGCCGTTCAGAGACATCTTTTCGACTTATGAACTTCTGGCATATCTGTCATCAAGAGCTACACAGATCGGACTTAAAGCATGTGAAGTACCGGTAGATCGCGTATATCCGAAATCGGGAAAAACACCGACTAAGATATCTGCTGTAAAAGGTAATGCCAACCTCATGGGTATCCTGATCAAAAATGCTGCAGGAAAATACAATCCGTAAGCATTTGTGCAGTAGTCTATGGGTTGCAGGGATATAAAGACCATTTGTGGTAATTGAAGCTAAAATCTGATAAAATAATAAGATAGATTTTTTAAGACCGGGGTGAATCATCCCGGGATTGGATATGATATGAAGATCAATTTTAATGTTCCTCCCTTTACGGGAAAAGAATATGAATATATCAAACAGGCTGTCGATGCACAGAAGATCTGTGGCGACGGTCAGTTTACGCGCAATTGCAATAGCTGGATAGAAGAGAATACAGGATGCAGTAAAGCGCTTTTGACAACATCATGTACTCATGCGACGGAACTTGCAGCGCTTTTGGCTGATATCAAACCGGGTGATGAAGTTATTATGCCTTCGTATACGTTCTGTTCAACCGCAGATGCATTTGTGTTAAGGGGAGCAACGGTAGTATTTGTTGATATCAGACCCGATACAATGAATATGGATGAGAATCTTATTGAGGATGCCATCACTGAAAAGACAAGAGCAATAGTTCCTGTACATTATGCGGGTGTGTCGTGTGAGATGGACAAGATCATGGAAATAGCATCAAAACATGGTCTGTTAGTCATAGAAGATGCCGCGCAGGGAATAATGTCGGCTTATAAAGGAAAGGCTTTAGGGGCCATCGGAGATTTTGGATGTTTCAGTTTTCATGAAACGAAAAACTTCTCAATGGGAGAGGGCGGAGCGATCCTTATCAAAGATGACAGTTATATAGAGAAAGCTGAGATCTTCAGAGAAAAAGGTACAGACAGAAGCAAGTATTATCGCGGACAGGTTGACAAGTACAGATGGCAGGACTTTGGATCGAGTTATCTTCCAAGTGAACTCAATGCAGCTTATCTGTGGGCTCAACTGGAGATGGCTGATATTATAAATGCTGACAGACTGGACAGCTGGAATCATTACAGAGACAGACTGTCGGTACTTGAATCTGCGGGAAAGATCGAGTGGCAGTTCATACCTGAATACTGTAAACACAATGCGCATATGTTTTATATCAAGCTTAAGGATGTTGACGAACGTACAAGGTTTATCGATCATATGAAAAAGAATGAAATCCTTACGGTATTTCATTATGTACCTCTTCATAGTGCACCTGCAGGCCTTAAGTACTGCAGATTTAACGGAGAGGACAGATATACGACCAGGGAAAGTGAAAGACTTGTAAGACTTCCCATGTATTACGGACTCAAGCCTGATGATATTGAATACATTTGTGATAAGGTTGAAGAATTCTTCAGATAATGTGAGCGTTTTGGAATGAGCGTGGACAAGGAAAAAGAATACAGATATTCGATAATTTCATATATATGTGCTACTGTGATCACGACATTGCTTTATCTGATCGCAGGACATTTTTTCAGGTTCTATTATGACCTGAATGATGACGTGCTAATTAAGGACATCTTATCCGGTGCATACACAGGATCGCCGGATGCTCATAACATACAGATGCTTTATCCTCTTGCGTGGATATTTAAGGTACTGTACGGTATCCATCCTAATGTACCGTGGTTTGGTATGCTGGAGATTGGCATGATGTGGCTGTGTATCATTTTGCTGTTGGGAAGAACACAGTTTCTTTTGATGTGCAATATAGAACGCAGAGTATGGCGTATTTTAGCCATTATTGGGCTTTATATCTGTGAGACAGCATACGGAGTCGGAACACAGTTTTGGGAATTTTTCATGATACAGTATACCGTTGTGTGCGGAATGATGGTAACCACGGCGGCATTTTTACTGTTTACAGGAAGAAACTTTGATATCTACGAAAATGTTATCCCGATAGTCCTGCTTTTGCTTGCTTTCAACTTAAGAAGCGAGATGTTTCTTCTGTTCTGCCCGTTTCTTGCTGTTGTGATCATTAGCAGATGGATATCTGAAGGATTTGAGGCTGATACCAATAAGAGAAATATTATATTTATCGCGGTGGTGGCTTGCGGACTTATCATATCTCTGATAATCAATTCTGCAGCATACAGATCAGACGACTGGAAAGAGTTCAACCGACTGTTTAAAGCAAGGACCACAGTCTATGATTTTACCGGTATACCGAGTTATGAGGATAATCAAACATTATATGACAGCCTGCATATGGACAAGGATGATCATGACCGGCTTGAAGATTATAATTATGTTCTGACATATGCAGCTAACGCATCTTCGATGGAGAAGATAGCTCAGTATGCATCAGAACATAATCTAAAGAAGAAAACTGCAGGTTATGCGGTATTTGAAGTATTGCTTGATATGATCAGATGGAAGACCCCGAGTCAAAAAGAGGCACTTACAGATCACGAAAGTGTTTTCCTTGAAGAGGGAGCAAAACTTCATATACCAGGAAACATGATCATAATAGTTTTATATATATTGGCTGTAATAGCAGCGATATATGCAAAGGATATAAAGTGGGCATATACATTACCATTCTTTTTGCTGGTACGTATAGTTGACTGGGGCTATATAAGTTATAAAGACAGGATTAATGCGCGTGTGGCACATCCGTTATATCTCATGGAATGCGCAATGCTTGTCGGTGTATTGCTGGTCGCATGGGCAGAGAGCAATTATTCCAGTCAGACAGTCAGGAAACGCATATCGGTTTTGCTTGCAGTGGTGTTTGTTATTTCAGGACTGATAAATACTCTGTTTATGCCTTCATCCATACATGATGTGAGGGATAAATCGGCATTAAGAGAACAGAAAAATCTGCTGGCTGATGCATTGTATAATTATACATCTGAGAATCCCAGAACTTACTATCTGATCGATGTATATTCGACAGTGGATTTTACGGAGCAGATATTTGGTGATGACGAGCATAAAAAAGGAAATACGCAGTTAGCAGGGGGGTGGGCAGCTTTAAGCCCTCTTGATACATATAAACAGAGTTATTATCAGGATACCGATGAGTGGATGTTTATAACAGCATTTGAAAACGAGGATGTAAAAACGGCAGATGAAATAAAGAATGAAAATGAAGATACGCTTTTCTATGTCTACTATGTCAAGGATATAAGGTAAATGAAAAAGATTAGTTTTTGCATACCATGCTATAAAAGTGAACAGACATTACCCAAGGTGGTTGAAGAGATACGGGATACCATGTCAGGACTTTCTGACAGGTATGTTTATGAGATCATACTTGTAAATGACGCTTCCCCCGATGCTACTTTTGCAAAGATAGAAGAACTGGTCGATAAATACCCCAATATCACAGGGGTTGATCTGGCAAAAAACTTTGGACAGCATGCTGCGCTTATGGCAGGGTTTGCTTATGTGAGCGGTGACATACTTGTTTGCCTGGATGACGATGGACAGACACCTCCTAACGAAGTAGTCAAACTACTTGACAAGATAGAGGAAGGAGAAGATGTTGTTTATGCCAGATATGATCATAAGAAGCATTCTCTGTTCAGGAATTTTGGAAGCTTTATAAATGAAAAGATGACGGAATTCATGCTGGGCAAACCCAAGGAGCTTTATGTATCCAGCTACTTCGCTGCGAGAAGATTCATTGTTGATGAGATGTTAAAGTACGATAAGTCATATCCGTATGTGATAGGACTCGTATTAAGATCAACAAAACGTATCGCAAATGTGTCTATAGATCACAGAGAAAGAGAAGTGGGAAAATCCGGATATACATTCGGAAAACTGTTGGGATTATGGATGAACGGTTTTACCGCATTCAGTGTAAAACCTCTTAGGATAGCTACATGGTCAGGAGTATTCTGTGCAGTACTGGGATTTTTGTATGGAATATATACCATAATCAAAAAGCTGGTTCTGGGAGACGTGGTTGTAGTAGGTTTCTCAGCGCTCATGTCAGCAGTTATGTTTTTGGGCGGTATGATACTGTTCATGCTTGGAATGCTTGGAGAGTATATAGGCAGGATGTATATGGGCATGAATAATGCACCGCAGTATGTGATAAGAGAAGTTGTCAAAAAAGATGAGTGATCAGTCTGATATAACCAAAAAAAAGAATATCAGTGACAATACGTATGCTGTGATGGTTTCATTTGCGGGTACGGTGGGAATGACAGACATTATGGCTGTAGTGGGTAATAGTATTACTTACACTAACAGCTTTTTTGCGTTTATTGTGTTTGGATTGAGTGTGTATGTTCTAAGTCATATCTGTCCATCATTCAGATGTTCCATAAAAAGAAATAAGTTTTTTTCCTATATTTCTTCTATATTGCTTTCATTTGCTCTTCACATGGGAGCGTCATTGGAGAGCACTGCAAATGTGAATTTTAAAGATATCAGATTTTATCTGTTTTCGGTTTTACTGGCTGTTTATTTTGCACCGATCATATCATGGTTATGGAAGGCAGCGTCAGACTGCATAAGCAGGCTTTCAGTAAAAAAAAACGATGAAAAGGCCTTGGATTTCAGACAAATATGGGCTGTGATATTCATATTGTGGCTGCCGGTTTTCTTTGCGATGTACCCGGGAGCTTTTGTATATGATGCGACGGAAGAGTATATTCAGGTCATATCAAGAAGCTTTAGCATGCATCATCCTCTTTTTCATGTTCTTATGTTAGGCGGGATAGTACATCTTGCCGAATATCTTGGACTTGGTGCAAACCTGGGTATAGCTGTATACACGATATTGCAGATGATTGTTTTTTCGGCTGTTCTTGCATATGCTGTTTTCAGGCTGGCAAAAAAAGGATTGAATAAAAAATTTCAGCTGGCGGTTATACTTTTCTTTGGACTTTTTCCTGTATTCCCGATGTATGCTGTATGTTCGGCAAAAGATACTCTTTTCACGGCCAGCGTCCTGGTTGTGGTCATGCTTCTTATCGATCATATGGAGGATGCCGGAGAATTTTATGCGAAAAAAAGAGTACTGTTTGTGATCGCATCGGTCTTTGTGATGCTGTTTAGGAATAACGGAGTATATGCATATGTCATTGCGATACTGGTAATAGCTGTTATTGGTCTGTGCGTACGTTTTGACAGGAAAAACCTTGCCAGACTGATGGTGCTAATGTTGCTGTCGGTTGTACTTTATAAGGGAACAGATTATTGTTTAAAGCTTGCAACCCATGCTACCGGTGGCGAATATCAGGAGAAGCTGACGGTTCCCATTCAGCAGCTTGCAAGAGTATATAAGTATGCACCTGAGACATTTTCTGATGAAGAACGCAAACAGTTATATGAGATATTACCTGAAGATTATCTCATAACATACAATCCGAGGATATCTGATGTATTAAAGTCAGGCTTTAATAATGAAGCATATGCGAAGGATAAGGAAAAATACAACAGCCTGTGGTTTCATATAGGAATGAGAAAGCCATATATATATCTTAATGCATGGCTGGTAAACAGTTACGGATACTGGTATCCGGATATGATCATAAATGTATATGGCGGAAATCAGATGTATACTTTTATGTATAAAGACAGTTCCTATTTTGGATTTGAAACGGAACCGCCGGGGGAGCGACACAGTTTGTTCCCGTTACTTGAAAGATTCTACAGGAATATATCTTTGGAACTATATCAGCAGAAGGTACCTGTTATCAGTATGCTTTTTGCACCGGGATTTGTTTTTATACTTTTCGCAGGTCATCTGTTAGGTCTTATGAAGGATAAAAAGTGGATTACTGTGGCAGCATACAGTCCGGTGTGGCTTTTATGGGCGACTGTACTTTTAGGCCCGACGGTACTGGTAAGATATGTATTGATATTATGGTGCATACTCCCGGTGATGTTATGTGACAGGCCGGAAAAGATAAAGGTTTAATTATATGGGAATCGTTACTACAGACAAAATAATAATAGGAGCAGGTCTTTACGGACTTTATTCGGCTTTATTCTGCGCGAAGCAGGGCGAGAGTGTTGCGATAATAGAATGTGATCCCAAGCCTTTCATGAGAGCAACGTATATAAATCAGGCAAGAGTGCATATGGGATATCATTATCCCAGATCCCTGTCAACTGCTGTAAAAAGTGCAGGATATTATGAAAGGTTTCATGAGGATTACGGTTTTTGCATCCATGATTCATTTGATCAGATATATGCGACTTCAAAACAGTTTTCCTGGACAAATGCAAATGAGTTTAAGAAGTTTTGTGAAGCTGCCGGTATATTCTGTGAACAGATAGATGAGGCTGCGTATTTTAACCCGGGATATTGTGATGGTGCATTCAGGACTAAAGAGGATACATATGATGCTCTGATATTGCGTGATCATCTTTTAAAAGAGATAGGGCACTGCAATAACGTATGGATGAACTGCGGAGCAAAGATAGATTCGATCATTCGCAAACCTGATCATTATGAGATAAAGCTTATAAATGGGGACATATATTCATCGGATTTTGTACTGAATGCAACTTATGCGTCTACAAATCAGATACTGGCAATGATAAAGGATGAAGAAGATGTTGCATTAAAGCCTGATCTGTTTAAGATCAAGTATGAATTATGCGAGATAATACTCTGTGAGATAAACGACAGATTAAAAGGTATCGGTATAACTGTTATGGATGGACCTTTCTTTTCAATAATGCCGTTTGGAAAGACCGGATTGCATTCATTGACAAGCGTCACGTTTACTCCTCATGATACGAGCTATGATGATGTGCCACGTTTTAAATGTCAGGAAAGATCAGAAGGATACTGTGATATAAACAGGCTGGGAAACTGCAATGAATGCCCGGCAAAACCCGAAAGTGCATGGCCTTATATGTCTTCGCTTGCGAGAAAGTATATGAAAGACGATTTTGGATTCTCATATAAGGGTTCATTATTCTCTATGAAACCGATTCTTAAGACAACGGAGATAGATGATTCAAGACCGACAGTTGTGAGCACTTTCTCTAATGAACCGACATTTGTAAGCGTATTGTCAGGAAAGATCAACACCGTATATGATCTGGATGATATTCTTAGAAAATAGTATGAGAACGAATTAAATATATCAGATGAATGTGTTCAGAAAGGATTCATATGAACAGTAACGAAAAACTGGATAAGAATTTTATATCGGCAGTAGTATATATCAATACTGCGGATTCGGCTCAGAGTCTAAAGGATTTCATAGAAAAACTGGATTTATGGCTGAAAGGCAGTTTTGTCAAATATGAAGTCATCTTTGTTGATGATGATTCTAAGGATGAATACCAGGAGATCATACGTGATTACAAGAAGGAACATGATGATGTCATGATGACGATCCTACATATGAGCGGTCGTCAGGGCATGGAAAAGAGCATGAATGCCGGTCGTGATATGGCCATCGGCGATTTTGTTTTTGAGTTTGATGAATGCGTATTTAATTTCAAAGAAGACCAGCTTGAGCTGGTTTATAAAACATGCCTTAAGGACTATGATATAGTGAACTGTTCGGATGAAAAGAAAAACAGTGCAGGATCAAATCTGTTTTATGTATTGTTCAATAAGTATTCGGATGTAGATCATAAACTGGAAAGTGATAATTTCAGGATATTATCAAGAAGAGGCATAAACAGAATACAGTCGCTGAATCGTGCAATACCGTACAGAAAAGCCTTATATGCAAGTTGTGGTCTTAAAATGACAAATCTTACATATAAACCGGAAAGCGACAGTGATTATTCGCATGATAAGAGAGAGAAGAAAGAACGCAGACAGCTGGCATCGGATGCACTGATCTTATTTACTCAGGTTGGTTATAAGGCAGCTCTTTCACTGTCGGCGCTTATGGCTGTTCTGATGGTGTTCAGTGCTGTTTATGCGATTATCATGTATATCAACAGGATAGCCATAGAAGGATGGACGACCACCATGTTGTTTTTGAGTTTTGCTTTCTTTGGTCTATTCATGATACTTACGATCATCATAAAGTATCTTTCTTTATTGCTTGAACTGAATTTCAAAAAACAGAGATATATGTTTGAAAATGTGGAGAAATTATGAATTACGAAACATCTATGCTGGTAGGTTATACCGGATTTGTAGGATATAACCTGGATAGCAGCAATAACTTTACCTACAGGATAAACAGTAAAAATTATAAAGAAGCGGAAGGTAAAGCTCCGGATCTTTTGATATTTGCGGGGTTAAGAGCTGAGAAATATCTGGCTAATAAAGATCCCCAAAAGGATTTTGAGGAAATAAAGAGAGCATTTCAACAGATAAAAGATATAAATGCAAAAAAGGTTGTTCTTATATCGACTGTGGATGTATATAAGAGACCTGTAGACGTTGATGAAAACACAGTTATAGATACTGACGGTCTGAATGCTTACGGACTGAACCGTTACAGGCTTGAACAGATGGTCAGGGAAGAGTATCCGGATTCATTGATAGTCAGATTGCCCGGATTATTTGGAAAAGGGCTTAAAAAGAACTTTATATATGATTATATCCATGTGATACCGACCATGCTAAAAGCGGAAAAGTATAAAGAGTTGTCAGCTAAAAGCAGTATCATAGAAAAATCATATGAACTGCTAGATAACGGCTTTTACGGGTGTATTGATAAAGAGAATTCATTTCTAAAAGAAGAGTTTAAAAGGGTTGGTTTTACTGCTCTCAATTTCACGGATTCAAGGGGAGTGTTTCAGTTTTATTCTTTGAGTCGACTATATGATGATATCAAGACTGCGCTGGATAATGATATCAAGATATTGAATATTGCGACCGAACCGGTTTCGGTTTCGGAAGTGTACGAGTTTGTTACGGATGGTAAAGAATTCATAAATGAGATAAGTGAAAATCCTCCCGTATATGATTACAAGTCTGTCCATTGTGATCTGTTTGGCGGACAGAATGGATATTTTTATGATAAGTCTAAAGTCCTTGAACAGATAAAAGAGTTTGTTGCTTCTCAAGTTTGATTATTACGAATTTATGAAGAAATGGAAAGTATATGAAGATATCTGCATCTAACATTGGATGGAAAAAAGAATATGATGAACAGATGTATATCTGGATGCGAAACAACGGCCTGTCGGGACTTGAGATCGCACCTACACGTATATTTACTGAGAAACCATATGACAAGTGCAAGGAAGCAAGGATATGGGCTGACAGATTGAAGGATGAATATGGTCTTGAGATTTCCTCCATGCAATCGATATGGTATGGGAGAAATGAGAATATCTTTGTATCAAAAGATGAACGGGAGTCTTTGATTGAGTATACAAAAAAGGCAATTGATTTTGCTAAGACCATAGATTGCAACAATCTTGTGTTTGGATGCCCGAGAAACAGAAATGTCCCCGAAGGGGCGGATATTTTAATCGCAGAGGAGTTTTTTTCTATATTGGGTGAATATGCATGCAATGCAGGTACAGTCATCGCTATGGAGGCAAACCCACCAATATACAATACAAATTATTGCAACACGACTCGTCAGGCTATAGAACTTGTAAAAAGAGTAGGCAGTCCCGGATTCAGATTAAATCTTGATATAGGAACGATGATAGCAAATGATGAATCGATAGATGATCTTGATGGAACTGTCGATATCATAAATCATGTTCATATCAGCGAACCCGGACTTGCTATGATTAAAAATAGAGCAATGCATAGTGAATTGAAAACTTTGCTTAAAGAATCGGCCTATGATAGATATGTTTCGTTAGAGGTTAAAACACAGGAAGATATACAGGATATCAAAGAGCCGATCTTGTATATCAAAGAATTGTTTGCTGATTAGAAATAAAAAATAAGCCAAGCTTGAATAAACAGGCCTGGCTTTTGTAATGTCTGAAAATCATTAAGCTTCCGTATTATCGTCTTCGAAATGGATTTCCTTCTTCTCTTCTGTACCTTTGCCCTTTTTGAAGAAAGAAACGATCTTATGTCTGAATACTGTAAGAACGGCACCTAAGGCTATTATAACAGCTCCGACTGCCTGTATAACATATGTTGTTGCAGACGGATCAATATATGCCTGTGAGTAAAATGACATCATGACAAACATTGCACTGAAAAAATACATGAATTTTGCCATTCTCAATAATGCTTTTTTCATAATTATGAAATCCTCCGTATATTTGAATTTATTATTTTGCTAAATGGGTTTATAAAATCCAACCTGTAAATTCTACCATAATAGTGACTAAAATAAAAGCAGATCGAAAAATGAAAGTCCAGTTCGGAAATCGATCAGTCGCATTCTTTGGTTTCCTCATCCACAATCTCTTCTATAAGGAAGGGCGGTCTGTTACTGCTGGCATCCAGTGCTCTCCATACATATTCGCCCAGCATTCCGAGCATCAGCATCATAACTCCGCTGGAGAATAGCAGAACAGTCATAAGAGAAGCCCAGCCGACTGTCCTTACACCTGAAACCACGATCTCTGAGATACACATTATTATACCGACAAAAGAAGCAAGGGAAAAGATTATTCCCATTACAGACATAAGGCGTACAGGAAAATATGAGAAACTCATTACAGAATCGACAACAAGCTTGATCTTCTTACCCATTGTCCAGCGGCCTTTTCCTTTTTCTCTTGCCTTTCGGCTGAAGTAGATCTTTTCTGATTTAAATCCGACCCAAAGAACCTGAAGCGTAAGTGCGGAATTCTTTTCATCAAGCATTTTTATGACTTCTATGACTTTTCTGTCCAGTAAATAACAGTCGAATCCGCCTTTTGGCATTTCGGGATTTACTATTTTCCGCATGAGTTTGTAATAAAGGCTGGCGAATATTTTATATATTTTGCCGTCATCTCTGTCTTCTCTGACGGCAAGAACGACTTTGTTTCCGTTTTTCCAGCTTTCATACATGCGGAGTATCAGTTCGGATTCCTCCTGCATATCGGCCTGCTTGGTGACTGCGCAGTCTCCCGTGCATACATTAAGTCCGGCAAGAATGGCAGAATGTTCACCGAAATTTCTGGAAAGGTGTACACACTTGACATGAGAAGGATCTTTTTTATGTATTTCGTTCATGACCGTCCATGATGAGTCTTTTGAACCGTCATCTACCATAACGATCTCATAGTCATCGAGTTTATCAAGAACTTTTTCACACAGATCGTCATAAAGATCGGATAAGGTATCTTCGTTGTAATATACCGGTATTATTATGGAAAGTTTTTTCATATGTTTTACCTGTCTGTTAATCTATTCTTTGAATCCTTACTGTATCATGTCCGTAAAAAGTTGCCATTGATGTGTTAATCCAGCTTGTTTCGTCTTCTTGTATCATAACTCTGTCTATAATGCATTCTCTGTCAAGATATTCTCCATCAACTTTGATTACCAGATTTCTTTCCGGAGAATTTTCTACTTCGTGCAATACATTTCTCCAGTAATCTGAATAATCCTTGATGCTTCCGTTTGCCAATCCTGCAGTACACTGCAACACAGGAATATCGGATATCTCTACGTTATCAAGTGCTACCGTTGAAAACATCAGCAATGAAACGAGTGCTGTTACGATTATTGATTCCCTGGATAAGTGTATATCTTTTGATAACAGATAGTTTACAATGCTGCAAAGGAATAGTACCCCCCATATCACTATCATAAGATCCATCATCTCATAACCTCTGGATGCCATGGTTGATTCTCCGTATCCGTAACAAACAGGGAATGAAGAACCGACTATGCAGGCTATACCACAGAAACCGACAACCAGAGGATGAAGTTCTTTATTTGTTTTTGCCTGTTTGATGATAAAGAACAGGGTTATGAATATGATCAAAAAGACATATGGAAGAAAGGTTTCTGTACACAATCTTTTGATCTCGTTATATACACAGGTCACAGTGTATACAACACCCTGTATAAGAGAGACCGATTCATAATCTCCTTTTCTGACACGATGGCCCGGAGCGGCAACGTTGACAACTGTAAAAAGAAAGATGCTGGCAAAAAGAATGGCAGCTTTGAGCCAGTCTTTTTTTCTGTATATCGTCCAAATAAGCAATAAAAGAACTACCCAGCACAGAATGGCTGAAACATGAAGTGTACCGCCGGCTCCGATCAATTCAAATATACAGGCAACAGTAAGGATTATAATATCTTTTGCCTTCTTTTTTCCTTTTTGTTCATTTGTGATCAGACCATATACCATGAATAATCCCAAGGTTCCCAAAAGTAACTGCAGAATATAGTACATATATCCTGTATACCAGCCAAGTGTTTCCCTCATGAATCTGCAGTTCATGGATATGATGAGCACAGCGAGAGTAAGGACTTTTTTATTGTTATCTTGTATATCAAAAAAAGAAAGCGATCTGTATATTATATATGACCATCCAAGAATAAATCCCGCAAAGCATATAAGATTCATAAAGTGAACAGTAGAATCGGAATTGCCGATTATTATGGGATTCAGCGCAGAATAGATAAACACACCCGAATAATTGCCTTCCCATTCCATATAATTCGATACAACGAAATTAACAAGGGTAGAAAGAGAGTATCCCCCTCTTTTGATAATTCCGTAAGCACAGGCAAATTCATCGTTTCTAGGTAGAGTATGGTATATAACACCCATATACGGAAGTATGAAAACCATAGCTATGAATATGATGATTATCTTTATTAAAAGATCTTTTTTCTTCAATATGTTTGTTTCCTTAATCTAGTAGTATGATGATGTATTATTTAATCATGCAACTATGTATTTTAACATATTTTTATTCAGATTAGAATGCATATCGTGAATATCTGTATATGTTTAAAAATATGAAAGAATATGATACAATTTGGAAAGTTGTAGTGTGGGTTTTACTTGGGTTTATTGAGGTAGTACTTAATGGAATGCTTATTAAGCAGAAGAAAAGCTATTATATATACTTTAATATCCGTATCGGTACTTTTGTTTGTGCTGATATGGCCTTTAAAGATCTTGCGTTTGCCTTATACAGCAAAATCGAATGAGATTATGGCAAAAGAATCTGATCCCATAAGCGTTGAATACAACATGACTCAGATGTTTGAAGGTAAAGCCGGTAACCTTACGAGTGTGGATCTTTTGGTATGTAATGATATGGCAGGCCAGATCATTACTTTTAGGCTGTATGATGAAAATCATGCGCAGATATTCGAAGTGTTTTATACGGTTCCGGATGAATTTATTGCACCTAATTTCGTTAGGATTCCGGTACGTTTTGATTTGGAAGATAAAAAAGAGTATTCATTCATCATAGAGGGTCTTACAACAGACCTTTATTGTGCATATGAAGACAGAGATACTACAACGTCACCCGTAAATTATCTTATGGCATATGGCGGTGCTGAATTACCGGGATATGATCTTATTGTAAGGTACAATTATTCCTGTCCTTTTTTATGGTGGCAGATTGCAATATTTGCTGTGTTCATGTGTGTACTGTGCGTAATATTGGATTATTGCTTGAAAAAGAAAAAAGACAAGGAGATATCACTTAAAAAACTGCTTTGTATCGTAGCAGATCCGATCATAATAATTTCTGCTATAGTTTCATTTTACCTGATTATGATCAAAAAGATCTTTGGCATAGATACGAAGAACAATGCATTTTTAATGATGGGCATTTCATTGCTTCTTTTTATCCCGTTTTATGTGATCAATTTTACTGATTTTTCATTTATAAAACGCTTGAAGGATCATATAGAGGTTAAAAAACTAAGCAGATATGTAAGGATTATAGCAATAGCAGTTACTTTATGGTACTGCTATGAATATATGAACGGACTTTATGATATTTTCCATTATTACAGCATAAGCAAGATTGTTATAGCTTTTGCTGTAGTACTGATATCAACATTTGACCGTAAGGAGTTGCTTAATCTGGCAAATGCCATATGGCTTATTGCAGGACCTGTTTTAGGATATCTCTATTATCTTCCTCAAAAAGGAGTAGAAGAGCTGGGAGAACTGTATCGCCTGAACGGAATTGTCATTGCTGTTGGTGGTTTTGTTGTCATAAATATAGTTTATACAGTGATAAGACTTTTAAGGCATGAACTTAAAACAGCACCTGTTGATAAGAGATTTGCAATACCATTTATGGTTTTTGCTGTGTTTATATGTATTCTGGCAAACGGAAGGTACTGGCCGTTTATGTTGGTTGGTATATGCCTTTTGCTTATATACAGACTTCTTGTGGTGGGAGAAAGAGTAACCTTTTCACAGGATCTTTGTCTGGGTATAATACTCAACTTCTATATGATGGTATGTTTTTCTGTCAGACACAGACCGTATTATTTCTATAAATACTACAGATATAATATGGGCTTTCATACCGTAACAATGACTGCGTATTATCTTGCGATGGTAGTAAGCGCCGCATGGATGAAACTGTATGCTCGTTTTAAAAACAGTGATCGGTTGAGCGGTGTTATAGGACCGATGTTTACATTTGGGATGTCTTCTTCATACCTGATCTTTACGATGTCAAGGACGGGCTTCCTTTCTGCTTCAGTGATGATCTTGTTTGCTCTGTTTGTCTGTGCCCTGTTAAGCAAAGAAAAAGATGCGGTAAAGAAGTCGGCAAAACAGGTTCTGTTCATGGTGATTGCGGTTATATATATGTTTCCGGTCACATTCTTTTTAACGGATGTTGTTCCAAGGATTGCGAACGATCCTGTAGTATTTGAATACGAAGAATGGGAATACAGTTTTCATAAAGGCATGCCATATGCCGATTTTAAATATATGACCATTGAGCAGTTCGTTTCTGAATTCGGCAAGAAGGTTCTAGGTATGGAGAATGATGATGAGACTGCTCAACATATGGCTTTGCCATGGGTGATACAGGCATATGCGGCAGAATCGGAAGGCGTCGAACAGGAAGATGTTACAGATATGTCCAATGGACGATTTGATATATTTAAGAGTTATATGAATGTATGGAATCTTTGGGGACATGATGATATGGGAGCTCCGCTTCCAAACGGTGAGACGGCAGTTCATGCTCATAACTCATTTCTTCAGGTCGCGCATGATCATGGAATCATATTTGGTATATATTTTGGATTATTCATCGGATATGTGATAATATTATCATTGATAAGAGCCTACAGGTCAGGAAAAGTATATGATATGTTCTGCCCTGTACTTTTGGTGTGCTTTTGTATGGCCAGTCTGGTTGAATGGATCATGCATCCGGCAAACCCCTTTGGCTTATCGATCTTTCTGGCTATGATGCCATTATTTATAAAGGAAAACGCTAATGAAAAAAGTGATTAATGCAAAGCTTCTCTACAGAAGGACTTTTCTGATCATATATGACATTATAAGTGTTATAGCAGCAAGCTATATTGCTATTCTTATCAGATACGAATTTGAGTGGTCGGCTATACCTAGCCATTTCATGAACACGATCACCAGATATCTTCCGATCAATATATTACTCACCATCGGAATCTTTTTCCTGTTCAAATTATATAGCAGCCTATGGGCTTTTGCGGGTGAAACAGAATTGCAGAACCTTGTTTTTGCTTGTATAGTGTCTGCGGGAGTTGGAGGAATTGGCCTTCATTTAATGAGAGAGAGTACTCAGGGCGTTCCAAAGAGCTATTATTTCATGTATGCATTTACCCTTATTGCAATGGTTTTCGCGAGCAGGTTTTCATATCGATTTTTGCGAAATCAGAAGCATAAGTACATGAACAGGGACAATGCTATAAGGGTTATGATCGTCGGAGCCGGAGATGCGGGCAATTCGATCATAAGAGAGATAAAGACCAGTAATTTTTCCACCATGAATGTAACATGTCTTATTGATGATGATAAGACAAAATGGGGTAGCTATATACAGGGAATAAAGGTTGAAGGCGGACGAGAAAAGATTAAGGAGTGCGTCGATACTCATTCCGTTGATGAGATATTTATAGCAATCCCCAGTGCCAGCAGGACAACGATAAAGGAATTACTTGATATATGTAAAGATACCGAGTGTAAACTACGAGTACTTCCAGGTATTTACCAGCTTGTAAATGGTGAGGTAAGTGTCAGCAAGTTAAGAGATGTAGAAGTTGAAGATCTTTTGGGAAGGGAACCTGTTTCGGTAGATCTTGATGCTATTATGGGATATATCACCGGAAAGACGGTAATGGTAACCGGTGGCGGAGGTTCAATTGGAAGTGAGCTTTGCAGACAGATTGCAGGTCATAATCCAAAGAAACTAATAATAGTTGATATATATGAGAACAGTGCATATGAGATTCAGCAGGAATTATTGTATAAATATCCCGACATGGATCTCCTTGTATTGATTGCGTCTGTAAGAAACACAAACAGAATAAACTCAATATTTAAAGAGTATAAACCGGATATCGTTTATCATGCAGCTGCACATAAGCATGTTCCGCTTATGGAGATTAGTCCGAATGAAGCTATTAAGAATAATGTGTTCGGCACATGGAAGACGGCTCAGGCAGCAGCAACTTACGGGACAAAGAAATTTGTTCTTATCAGTACGGATAAGGCTGTTAATCCGACAAATATTATGGGGGCCAGCAAGCGTATCTGTGAGATGATAGTTCAGAGTTTTGACAAGCATTATGATACTGAATTTGTCGCAGTACGATTCGGTAACGTACTTGGAAGTAACGGTTCTGTTATCCCATTGTTTAAAAAACAGATTGCTGCGGGAGGTCCGGTAACGGTCACTCACCCTGACATAATAAGGTATTTTATGACAATACCTGAGGCAGTATCGCTTGTTCTTCAGGCAGGGGTATATGCTCACGGAGGAGAGATATTTGTTCTTGATATGGGTGAACCTGTCAAGATACTCGATCTTGCCAAAAACCTTATAAGACTTTCGGGATATAAGGTCGGGGAAGATATAGAGATTGAGTTTACGGGACTCAGACCGGGTGAAAAACTTTATGAAGAACTCCTTATGGATGAGGAAGGGTTACAGGAAACCGATAATAAACTCATACATATAGGAAAGCCCATCGAGATAGATGAAATGAAGTTTTACGGTCAGCTTAAAGCACTTAAGGAAGAATCAAAGAATGAGTGCTCAGATATAAGATCAATGATTCACGAGATCGTTCCTACATATGTCTATAATGGTGATGGAAAGACTGATGGATGTTAGATACTGTTATCGATTAAGAAAAGCTTTAATTGAGTATCATAGATTTATAAAAGATACAAAGGGTAAAAAAAGATGTGTTTTTATGGCAACACCAAGACATAAAAATCTTGGAGATCATGCCATAGTCAGAGCACAATATAAGTTTTTACGGGATATTGAGCCGGACATCAAGATCTTTGAGTTTAGTCTTCTGGAGTTTGAAACATACAGACGAATCATTCGAATGATGACACCGAAAGACATTCTTATAGTGGCGGATGGTGGAGGAAATCTCGGAACTCTGTGGCCGAACGAAGATAAAGCGATAAATAATATAATTACCGATTATCGATACAATCCTGTGATCATTTTCCCTCAAACAGCATACTATAGTGGGGATAATGCGGATGAACATATAAAGGGATTTGCTGATAATGTGAATTCTCACAGATCAATCCTTTTTATGGTCAGGGACACAAAAAGTTATGAACTGTTTAGAGACAGGATAAAAGCGGACAAGATATTATTGTGTCCGGATATTGTTCTCTATACCAATGATGCAATTGATAGAAGAAAGATCATTGTTGAAAACACTGTTGGATTATGTATAAGAGATGACAAGGAAAGCAATGTCTCGGTAGAGCAAAAAGGAACTATTCCGACATTACTGGAAAACAAAGGGTTATCATATCGATCTTTGACTACGATCTCTGAAAAGAATATATATCCTGCTGAAAGAGAAGAAGTGTTGAAAAAAAAGTGGGATGAATTTGCAACCTGCAGACTTATAATTACCGACAGATTACATGGAATGATCTTTTCTGCCATCACAAGTACTCCATGTATTGCTTTGGATAATCTGAGCAATAAGGTGTCAGGCGGATATGAATGGATAAAAGCTTTAGATTATATTTCTTTCTGCAAAGAAGCAGATTCATTGAATGACATAATCGATGGAAAGCTTAAAGAGCAGGAAAATGATAATGAACACTATGACAGGGATATGGTGGTATCCGATAAATTCGTGAAATGTAAAATGTTTTTGGAGAGCATTTGGCAATGAAAACATATTTGATTGGTTTTTGTGATATGGGCAGGGATTTTGATGAGTATGATAACATATTTGTCAATGCATTAAAGAAAGCAGAAATATCATATGAACTATCCGAAAAACCCGAAGTATTGTTTTATTCGGTTTTTGGAAATCGACACAATTTGTATAGAGATTGCATAAAAGTTTTTTTTATAGGTGAACCTATTGCTCCGGATTTTAATGAGTGTGACTATGCGATAGGCTTTGATAAAATGGTATTCGGAGACAGGTATTTAAGAAGACCGTTATGGTTTCCTGACAGATGTAATATTCCTCAGATGGACATATCTGATGAGGAAGCATTAAATCGAAAATTCTGTAATTTTGTCTATTCAAATGATAAAGACGGAAATGCTGTTGAATTAAGGACCAAATTCGCCAAGCTTCTTATGGAGTATAAACATGTGGACTGTCCTGGGAGAGTTCTTAATAATATGACATCAGATCTTCTTGCGCGTGAAGACAGAGACTGGGTAAGAAGCAAAGTAGACTTTTTGAAAGGTTATAAGTTTACGATCTCTTTTGAGAATTCAAAATACAACGGATATACTACCGAAAAGATGCTTAATCCTTTATCTGCCAGATCCATCCCAATCTATTGGGGCAACCCGAAAGTAGAGGAGGACTTCAATCCTGATGCATTTGTTAATGCTAACGGATATGAGGACAGACTTGAGGAGATAGTCAAGAAGATAATAGAATTAGACAATGACGACGATGCTTATTTAAGGATGCTTCATGCAAATCCGATGAAATCAGACTATGATCCCAAAGAGGATAGAGATAAGTTTGATCGATTTATTGTTGATATTGTCACAGGCGATAAAACTCCCTTTGCCAAGGATCCGCTTAATTTCAGGCGCAGAATGACATTTATGAATATGTCCCGTAAAGAGAAAATCATGTTTTTTTTGAAGAAATGATTTAGACGTTCTTATTTTTGCGTGAGCGAGGCAGGTTTTTTGAATAATTGCATTATTGCTACAGGAACTGATAAGAAGAAGAAATATCCGTAGCGGATGATCGCACCGGGCCCAAGCAGCAATGTGCATAAATATAGCAGAAAGAATAAATAAGCAAACCCTTCCTTGCGATGATGTTTAAGACCGATTAGGCAAGCAATGATATTCAACCAGATATAAAGTCCCATATTAAGGAATAATGAATACGGCTTTGAGGGATCGTTAAAATAGAATAACGATATGTATAGATCGCATAATTGAGGGATTTTAGATTCCTGTTCTGCATCACCGCGGTAGTCTCGCCTTGCAAGGAAGAATACATTGTATGAATAAGGTTGATGAAAAGGATCAATAAATCCTTGAATATTATACCAGACAGCCTGTGTGCTTATAACTGGGTGCTTAAGGGCGATTATGGTTGAATCAAGCAGAAAATGCTTGCATTTTGATTCCCAGATTTCAAAAGGAAGGTATTTTTTCATGGGATCGGCAAGACAATAATTATATTCATCGGCATTGGGTATATATTCTTCTATAAGAGCTTTTTCCTCATCAGTAGCTACAGTGTTGTATACTCTTCCCATTATCTGACCGGGAATGCTCATCATTTCTTTTATTGATCCGGGATAAGCACCGGTAGCAAATACCAGGGATTTATTCACAGTAATAGCTAGAACGGTAACCGCTATCATATACTTTGCGTATTTAGTGATTGTTTCAACATTATGATTTTTCTTTTTGAGTATTAATATGGTAAGTATAAGCAGCAGTGAAGTTGCTATAATAGCGTGGACGGCATTGTTTCTGAAAAGTAGCATAAGAACGGCATTTAATATCATGCGAATGAGTCGAATATATTTTTTTTCATTCTTTTGTGATTCCAAAAGTGTTAAACTGTCAATAAAGAATATCAGTCCAAAACCGGCAAACAGAATATCTTTTGTATGTGAGATTGCTAACAGTGAATTGACTGGAAAAACAGCATAGAATACTACTGCGATGTAGATTGGGATATGGTTTTTTAATCGTTTATGTAAATAACTGACAGCATAAGTCATTGCACCATCTATAACAAACAGTTGAATTATGGTAGCACATGCATATCCGAGATTATAATTGAAATTATATTTGGCATTACCAAACAGATTATGAAAGAAACCGATAAAAAGCGTATGCAGTAACGGGTGATTTGTATAGAATGCGTGCTCATTGTACTGAGTGATCTGAACATTGAGATCATAAGCGCAAATTCCCGGATAAAATGCCAAGAATACGATAAAATGACATATGAATATAATGCAGAACACTATTATGGTTGACAGGATCTCTTTCTTCTTCATGATGTCATTATAATGTTTTGTTTGAGAAAATTAAAGTATGAGTATAGACAACAACAATGATATAAATATAAAAGAAAATGGTATATATGGCAGATATATAAAGCGTCTCTTGGATATAATACTTGCATTGCTGATACTTGTTGCATTTTGCTGGCTATATCTTATAGTTGCCATACTTGTCAGAGTAAAACTGGGAAGTCCGATACTGTTCAAACAACCAAGACCGGGAAAAAATGAAAAGGTCTTTGACATGTACAAGTTCAGAACGATGACCGATGAAAGAGATGCGGACGGAAATCTGTTGCCTGATGAGGTTCGTCTTACGAGATTTGGAAATATGTTAAGAAAAACAAGTCTTGATGAACTTCCCGAGCTTTTCTGCATTCTTAAAGGGGATATGTCTTTTGTCGGACCAAGACCGCTTTTGGTCAAATATCTGCCTTACTATAATGAGAGAGAGAAACTTCGTCACAGCGTTCGCCCCGGACTGACGGGATATGCTCAGGCGCATGGCAGAAATGCGATCTCATGGGAAAAGAAGTTTGAGTATGACGTTTATTATGTTGAGCACCTGAGTTTTTTAATGGATATCAGGGTGATAATAGATACAGTAAAAACAGTTCTTTCACATGATGGTGTTGTACTAAACGCATTAGAGGATTTTGATGTTTACAGAAAACATCAGATGGAGGAAAATGGTTGATATGAGATCATCAGATGGATTTTATCCTAGTCCTGTCATATGTCTGAACGATAAAGAGATTCCGGGATTGTATGTAAAACGTGAAGATATGATCCCGTATTCGTTCGGTGGAAATAAAGCAAGGAAAGCCTTGCTTTTCTTTAAAGAGATAGATGAGGGTGATTACGATTGTGTTGTAACCTATGGCAGCAGTCATTCGAATCACTGCAGAGTTATCGCAAATATGTCAGCAGCCCGAAAAATGCCGTGCTATCTGATAGGTCCTGCTGAAGTAAGTGACACAACATTTAACAGCAGACTGATGGATATTTTGGGAGTTGAGCAGACAATCGTACCTGTAGAAGAAGTAAGCGATACAATAGATAAAAAACTCGCAGAACTTAAATCTGCAGGGAAAAAACCATATTTCATCGCAGGCGGTGGACATGGTAATACAGGAACCCAGGCCTATGTCGATTGTTATGAAGAGATAAGAGAATTTGAGCAGACCAATGGAATTAAATTTGACTATATATTCTTTGCGAGCGGAACAGGAACGACTCAGGCAGGATTGGTATGTGGACAGCTTCTTAATAATGATTACAGAAAGATCGTTGGTATAAGTATTGCAAGGAAAAATCCCAGAGGAAGAGATGTTGTCCTTTCGAGTATAAAGGAGTATTTTAACGAGTGTTACCCTGAAAAAGGCATAACATCTGAACAGATTGAAGAGAAAACGATATTTCTTGATGATTATACCGGTGACGGATACGGTAAAGACAGTAACGAGATCAAAAGCATAATAAAGGATAGTCTTATAAGATATGGAATGCCGCTTGATGCGACATATACGGGAAAAGCTTTCTTTGGTATGAAAGAATATATTCAAAAAGAAGGTATTGAAGATAAGAATATCCTGTTTATACATACAGGCGGAACACCATTGTTTTTTGATGAGATAATAGGTTAGAGATGAATATACTTATATTGAGCGCGGGAACACGCGATAAAGTAGTACAGTTTTTTAAAAATGAACTGCGTGGAGAAGGCAGGGTGATAGCAACTGATTGCAGTAATCTGGCACCAGCGGCCTACGAGGCAGACAAGTTCTGTCTTGTTCCGAGGATCAATGCGCCGGGATATATGGACGGTATTTTAGATATATGCAGACAGGAAGGTGTTGATGCAGTATTTTCACTGATCGATCCGGAACTCAGTATGGTAGCGGACTATGCTGAAAGATTCAAAGAGATGGGCGTGACACCGATCATATCTGACAAAGACCTGGTAGACAAATGCTTTAATAAATTTGAAATGGCTAAAGAATTTGAAAAGCACGGCCTGAAAACAGCACTTTGTTATCTTTCTATAGATGAATTTAATGCAGCGCGTAAAGAAGGTAAGATAGATTATCCTGTTTTTGTTAAGCCGGTATGCGGAAGCGCAAGTCTCCATATCAACAAAGTTACATCGGATAAGGAACTTGAGGGACTGTTTTCGATGTATGATGATCTGATGATCCAGGAATATATGAACGGACAGGAATACGGCGCAGATGTTTATATTGATATGCTCAGTGGAAAATGCACTTCCATATTTATAAAAAAGAAGATAAAGATGCGTGCGGGAGAGACGGATAAATCCGTATCGGTTCATATCCCCGAGTTATTTGATCAAATATCCTCCTTTGTTGAGAACGAAGGCTTTAGAGGTATCATAGATATAGATATCTTTGAAGTAAACGGAGAATACTATTTCTCAGAGATCAATCCCAGATTTGGCGGTGGATATCCTCATGCCTATGCGTGTGGAGTGAATGTACCTGCACAGATAATAAATAATCTCAAAGGAAACAAGAATCCCGTAACAATAGGAGATTACAAAGACGACATCGTAATGATGAAATATAATGAGATCATGATAAGAGATATGAGCGGTACAGAACTTGTGCCATAGGATGAAATTATGCCAAAAGTATTGATACTTGCCAATTCATCGAGCGGGCTTTACGGATTCAGAAATGAATTGGTATTAGAACTTCTAAAAGAATATGAGGTCTATGCATCCCTACCGGATAAGACAAATAATGCAGAGCTTGAACAAGAGGGATGTCATATCATAGAGACTCCCATAAATCGCAGAGGAGTCAATCCTGCCGAGGATTTCAAACTGTTCAGATCTTATCTGAAACTTCTGGATACCATTAAACCTGATGTTGTGCTTACATATACCATAAAGCCTAATGTCTACGGCGGATATGCATGCAGAAAAAAGAAGATCCCGTATATAGCGAATATCACAGGACTGGGATCAGCACTTGAGAATCCTGGCATCCTTCAAAAGATAACAAAGATCCTGTATAAAGCAGGACTTAAGAAAGCAAATACCGTTTTTTTGCAAAATCCTTACAATCTGGATTTCTTTGAAAAGAATAGAATAACAAATGCGCCAAAGGTTTTACTGCCGGGTTCGGGAGTAAATGTAGACAGATTTAGAGCCTGTGAGTGGCCAAAAGAAAAAACTGCATTTGTATTTGTTTCTAGAGTTATGAGAGAAAAGGGAATAGAAGAATATCTGGCATGTGCAGAAAAGATCCGTGCGGAAAGACCGGATGTTGAGTTTCATATCCTTGGTTATTGCGAAGAGGAATATGAAGAAAGACTGCGAGACCTGGAAAAAAAAGGCATCATTCGTTATCATGGAAATGTATTGGATGTCAGACCTTATCTTTCGGAAGTGAAATGCTTGATCCATCCTTCATTTTATCCTGAAGGAATGTCAAATGTATGTCTGGAAGCTGCAGCCAGTGCAAGAGCTGTTATAACTACCGACAGACCGGGTTGCAGAGAAACGGTAATGGATGGACAGACCGGATTTATAGTTCCCGTACAGGATAAAGATGAGCTTATTTCGGCTGTAAGAAAATTCCTGGCAATGACGGATGAAGATCAGCAGGCTATGGGAATGGCAGGGCGCAAATATGTTGAAGAGTATTTCAACAGACAAAAAGTCGTTGATGCATATATGGCAAGGATACATGAGATATGAAGATTCTTATCGTAAACAAATTTTTATATCCTAACGGAGGTTCTGAGACCTATATATTTGAGATAGGAAAACAACTTGAAAAACTGGGCCATGAAGTCCAGTTTTTTGGTATGGAACACGAAGGACGCGTGGTAGGGAATAATGTCGGTGCTTATACTTCTGACATGGATTTTCATACCGGCAAGATGGACAAACTGCTGTATCCTTTCAAGATACTCTATTCGTTTGATGCAAAAAAACAGATTCGCAAAGTCCTAAATGACATGCAACCGGATGTTGTGCATCTGAATAATATCAATTTTCAGATTACACCTGCTGTAATAGATGAGATATACAGCTTCAGAAAAAGAAGCGGAAAAAATATAAAGATAATCTCAACGGCACATGATTATCAATGGATATGTCCGAATCATATGATGAGGATACCCTCAAAAGACTGCAACTGTGACAAGTGTTTTGGTGGACATTATACTAACTGTACAAAGAATAGATGCATACATGATTCTTTAGTTAAGAGTTTGCTTGGCAGTGTTGAAGCAAAGCTCTACAGAATGAAAAAAACATACAGCCGTGTTGATACTATTATTTGTCCAAGCGCATTTTTGTATGAAAGATTTAGTAAGGACAGCATATTAAGTAAAACCAATCTGATTGCAAAGCATAACTTCTTTATAAAGAGTGAAGATCATGAAGAGATATTAAAGCTTACTAAGAAGGATTACGTATTGTACTTTGGGAGATACTCAAAGGAAAAAGGGATAATGACTCTTATCAATGCGGTGAAGCAATTACCGGAGATACCGTTTGTCTTTGCCGGAAAGGGATCGTTAGAGTCTGAACTGTCCGGAATAGAGAATATAGAAAATAAAGGATTCCTAACCGGATATGAATTGAAGAAACTGATAAGAGAAGCAAGATTTGCGATATATCCATCGGAATGGTATGAGAATTGTCCGTTTGCTGTTATGGAAGCCATATCCTACGGAACCCCTGTTATAGGTGCTCGTATCGGTGGAATTCCAGAACTTATAGGAGAAAACAGGACGGGACTCGAATTTGTCAGCGGGGATGTAAAATCTCTGGCTGATACGATCCATAGATTGTGGAATGATGAAGATAAGCAGAACGCAATGGAAAAGTTTTGTTTGGAAGCAAGATTTGATACCGTGGAAGACTATGTTGACTGGCTGATTAAGGAAGTATATTAAACGTATTGTTTTAAATAAAGAAAAGTATCCAATGATAGATACTTTTTTCTTTACAGATTCTCTTTATACCAGTCTATTGCCAGTTTGATACCCGCTTCGAAATCATAATCGGGATCATAACCTAACATCTTTTTAGCTTTGCTGATATCTGCATTGGAATGCTTGATATCTCCGGGTCTGTCAGGACCGAAGTTAGGTTCACGCTCAATGTTAAGAGCACGGCACAGATCATAATATATATCGATCAGATATTCTCTTCCGCCATAAGCTATATTGAAAGCATTGCCTGCGGATTCTGAAGAAGCAAGACAGGCTTTAAGGTTGGCTTCGATGACATTATCGATATAAGTGAAATCACGTGACTGTTTTCCGTCACCGTTTATGGTCGGTGTCTCGCCGTTAATGAGCATTTTTAAAAACTTGGGTATTACAGCGGCATAAGCGCCGTCAGGATCCTGACGTCTGCCAAATACATTGAAGTATCTCAAGCCATAGGTATCAAGACCGTAAAGCTTATGATAAAGCTTGCCGTATTCTTCAGTCACACGCTTTGTAAGCGCATAAGGAGAAAGAAGATTGCCCTCCTGCCCCTCTACTTTAGGTAGAATGGGATGGTCACCATATACGGAGGAGCTTGAAGCATAAATAAACTTCTTCACACCGGTCTGTCGTGCTGCTTCCATCATATTGAGGGTACCGCCGATATTGTTTTCATTGTAAAAGAGCGGCATCTCTATGCTTCTCGGAACGCTTCCCCATGCGGCCTGATGGAGTACGAAATCCTTTCCAGTACATACTTCCTTGCACAGATCAAGATCACGTATGTCTCCTTTGATAAATGTATATCGAGGATTGTCTAAAAATGGATCCACATTGGCCTGTTTACCTGTTGAAAGGTTATCTAAACAGGTAACCTCATATCCGAGATCAAGTATAGCCTCACAGAGGTTGGAACCTATGAAACCGGCACCGCCTGTTACCAGAAATTTTGTGTTGTTTGGAAATAATAATTCTTTATAACTCATAACGAGGCAAATTATAGCATAGATGAGTGGAAGGCTCAAGGAATACTTGTCTAAACACTGCAAATGGAGTAAAATATCACTGTTTAACAAATAAATAAGAAGAACTTGCCGGGGGGAAGAATGACCGGTTACAGTCAATTGGAGGACATGATGAGCTTATATGAGAAGATAGTTGCGGGTGAAGAGAAGATAGCACTTGTAGGTCTTGGTTATGTCGGCATGCCTATAGCGGTTGCATTTGCCAGAAAAGTCAAGGTTATTGGTTTTGATCTTAATGCCGCAAAGATAGATTTATATAAAAAAGGGATCGATCCGACAAATGAGGTCGGAAATGATGTGATAAAGAATACAACGGTCGAGTTTACCGCAGATCCTGCGAAACTTAAAGAAGCCAAGTTTCATATAGTGGCTGTTCCGACTCCCGTTAATGATGATCATACTCCGGATCTTACTCCTGTAGAAGGAGCAAGCCGTATACTTGGTCAGAATATAACAAAGGGTTCGATCGTAGTCTTTGAATCGACAGTATATCCGGGAGTAACTGAGGATATCTGTGTACCGATCATAGAGAAGGAATCCGGACTTAAGTGCGGCGTTGATTTTAAGATCGGATACTCTCCGGAGCGTATCAATCCCGGTGATAAGGTTCACAGACTTGAAACTATTACCAAGATCGTTTCAGGTATGGATGCGGAGACACTTGAAGAAGTAGCAAATGTATATCAGCTTGTTGTAGAAGCCGGTGTACATCGTGCCGAGTCGATAAAAGTTGCTGAAGCAGCAAAAGTTATTGAAAACAGCCAGAGAGATATCAATATAGCATTCATGAATGAGCTTTCCATCATTTTCCACAAGATGGGAATTGACACAAAATCCGTACTTGAGGCTGCGGGAACAAAGTGGAATTTCTTAAAGTTTTTCCCGGGTCTGGTTGGCGGTCACTGCATAGGAGTAGATCCGTATTATCTTACATATAAAGCAGAACAGCTTGGGTATCATTCTCAGATCATCCTTTCAGGCAGACGAATAAATGATGACATGGGTAAATATGTGGCAGAGAGTGTTGTGAAGAAGCTTATAGCAGCCGATCTTGCCGTAAGAAATGCAAAAGTAGCAATACTTGGATTTACGTTTAAAGAGAACTGCCCCGATACAAGAAATACCAAGGTTATCGATATATATAACGAGCTTAAGGAGTATGGCATAACACCTATGGTGGTTGATACGACCGCTGATGCTGACGAAGCTAAGAGGTTATATGGCATAGAGTTTGCATCGATGTCTGATATCAAAAACATGGATGCTGTAATTGTTGCCGTTGCTCATGATGAGTTCTTAAAGATATCAAAGTCTGATATAGATGGTTTCTTTAATCCTGCGAATAAGATCAAAGTGTTTGCGGACATTAAGGGATTGTATAATAAGAATGATTTTGCTGCCACAGATTATATATACTGGAGATTATAACAGTTGAAGACTGCTGTACGTTTGGATGATATCACTCCTGATATGGATCATGACAAATTTGAAAAAGTAAGGTCGATCTTGGATGAGAACGGGATCAGACCTTTGATAGGTGTGGTTCCGTACAGCAAGGATGAAACCCTAAGGATCGAAAAGCCTGATGATGATTTTGATAAACTCATCAAAGAGCTTCAAGATGCAGGATGGATAATTGCACTGCATGGTTATAATCACCTCTATACGACTAAAAGCAAAGGAATATTTCCGATAAACAGTTTTTCGGAATTTGCCGGTGTGGATTACGATAAACAGGAAGTTATGATCAGACAGGGACTTGCCCAGTTAAGAGAATGGGGTATAGAACCAACAGTGTTCATGGCACCGGGACATACTTTTGATGCAAATACCATTAAAGCTCTTAAGGCAAACGGGATTGAAAAAATAACTGATGGGTTTGGAAACAGACCGTATATCAGAGATGGTATAACATTTTATCCTATCAGCAGCCGAAGATCTGATTGCATAAGTGATAAGGAAGGCTACAGTACCTATGTCCTTCATACAAATACTATGTCTGATAAAGGTATTGAAGATTTCGCTGATATGATCAAAAATCACATGGACTGTTTTATCTCATATGACGAGTATATAAAGGTAACACCGGAAGAGCGAGGATTCTTAGGAAATTTAAAAGAGTATATGATGGCAACGGCCAAGCATATACTTATAAGTAAAAGAGCCAGTAAGGGAACGATCATACATAGTGGGGACACATAATGATAAGAGTTTTACAGGTGCTTGGAAGTACGACATTGGGCGGAGCCGAGAGCAGAGTTATGGATCTGTACAGGCATATGGATAAAGACAGGATTCAGTTTGATTTCCTTGTAACCCGTGGACATACAGGACACTTTGACGGTGAGATAGAGAGTCTTGGCGGACATGTTTATACTGTTTCGCCTTATAGGATATATAATCATAAACAATATGTGACCGAGGTTAGTGATTTTTTTAAGGAACACTCGGATTATAAGGCGGTGCACGGACATATGACGAGCACCGCATCTATATATCTGCCGATAGCAAAAAAGGCGGGCATTCCGCTTACTATCGCACATGCAAGAAGTGCCGGTGTAGATAGCGGGATAAAAGGCAGACTGACAAATATGCTCAGAAAGAAATTGCCTGAGAAATGTGACAAGATGATCGCATGTTCTGATCTTGCCGCAGAGTCTGTATTTGGAAAACATAACTATGTTGACGGTAATGTTAAGATAATGCCCAATGCCATAGAGACAAAGGATTATGCCATAAATCCGACAGAAAGAGATCGAATCCGACAAGAATATGGCGTAGAAGACAGATTTGTTATCGGGCATACGGGAAGATTCCATGAAGCAAAGAATCATCGTTTTCTGATAGATGTTTTTTCGACATATCTCAAATACAGAAAAGATGCTGTACTCATGCTGGTGGGAGACGGTCCTTTGAGATCTGAAATCGAATCATATGTGAAGGAAATTGACAGGGAAAACTCTGCAAAAGGGCTGCCTGGGATCAGTGACAAAGTCATATTTACCGGAAATCAGACTCCGGTGCATCCGTATTATCAGGCTTTTGATTCTCTTTTATTTCCATCAATATACGAAGGAATGCCGGGGACGGTAATAGAAGCTCAGGCTTCGGGACTTAAATGCCTGGTTTCCGACAGCGTAACAAGACTTTGCAAGGCAACCGAACTTGTTGAGTTTGAAAGTTTGGATAATTCGAAAGTTAAATGGGCAGAAAAACTCAATTCCATATACGGGCAGTTACCGGTTGATTCACTATGGGATGAGAGAGTTAAAGACAATCAGTATATACAGAAAATGATGGCCGAGAGCGATTATGATGTTAATAATCAGGTCAATTATTACACGGCTCTTTATGAAAACGGTTTTGATGAAAATCAATAGATTCTGATGAGGAATATTTGTGAAGATACATGTCTTTATAGCACATATGGGAATCGGCGGTTCCGAGAGAGTATGTGTGAATCTGGCAAATGAATGGGCAAAAAACCATGAAGTACATATCATAGTTTTAAACCTCGATAATGATGTGAATACGCATCTTCTTGATAAGAGAGTGCAGGTCCATGAACTGGGGGTAAGCAGACTTAGATATGCTGCTTTGCCTATGCTTAAATACATAAAGAAGAATAAACCGCAGTTCATTCTGATATTTGGAATGGAAATGGCTGTAATACTTAATAAGCTTAAAAAGCTAAGACTTATTGATGTCAGACTGGTTGTTAGGGTACTTAACAATATAAACATATCTCTGGCAAAAGAAGATAATGTCTCACCTGTTGTTGAAAACTATCTTAAAAGATCCCAGAAAGAACTTGCTTATATGGATGCCGTTGTTGCACAGTGCAGGGACATGGGAAAGATGCTGACTGAAGCGGGGGTTATCTCGAGGGAAAAACTAAGAGTCATATATAATCCTGTCAGCGTAGATATACTTAATCGGGTTAATGAAATCACAGGTGGTAATAAGGATTTCGAGTGCGCAAGGAACAGGATAACTTTTATTGGCAGAGTGGATGCACAAAAACAACCGGATCATCTTATAAAAGCATTTAAGCTCATTCATGATAAGAGAGAAGATGCTGTTTTAAGAATAGTAGGTGACGGGAGTCTTATAGAACGGACTAAGGAAGAAGTTAAGAAACTCAAACTTGATGATTCTGTCATATTTGACGGTGTTCGAAAGGACATGGAAAGAGTATATGCTGAATCAGATGTGGTAATACTGACCTCGCAGTATGAAGGCATGCCCAATGCGCTTATAGAGGCAATAGGCTGCGGTATACCGGTTGTTTCATATGATTGTCCCATTGGGCCGTCAGAGATAATAGAAGACGGTGTTAACGGTTTTTTAGTCAGTCAGGATAACATTGATGAGATGGCTCAAAAGACGATCCTTGCTCTTACACAGAGCTGGGACGGCGAGATTATAAAAGCAACATGTAAGAAATTTGATGTATCATCAATAGCTAAGCAGTATTTAGAAATATTCGAAGAGATAGAATAAGGACTAAATTAAATGTGCGGGATATGCGGATTTGTATCCAAAGACAGAATAACAACTGAACAGCTGACTGTCATGAATGACACAATGATACACAGAGGACCGGATGATTCAGGTGTCGAGATATATGATCTTAATGATGGATACAGTGTCGGATTTGCCCAAAGAAGACTGTCCATAATGGATCTGTCACAACTTGGACATCAACCAATGCATTCAGCCTTACAGTCAGGAACAACCGTTCCGAGAGTGAGTGTCGTGTATAATGGCGAGATATACAATTTCCTTGAGTTAAAGAAAGAAATCCCTGAATACGAATTCAAAACCGGATGTGATACAGAACTACTGATAGCTGCCTATATTAAATGGGGAAAGAAATGCTTTGATAAGTTCAACGGTATGTTTGCTGTTGCCATTTTTGACAGAGAAACAAACGAGATCATTCTTGCAAGAGACAGGATCGGAAAAAAACCGCTTTACTATTGGTATGAGGATGGGAATATCGTATTTGGTTCTGAACTCAAACCCATAATGAACTATCCGGGATTCAAAAGAATGATAGACAGGAAAGTCCTGGCAAGATTTCTGATGCAGCAGTATATAGTTCATCCGGAAACCATATTTGAGAATGTTTATAAGTTGGAACCGGGGACTATTTTGACATTCAAGGATGGCAATATCACCACCGAGAAATACTGGGATATAAGCAGTGTTTACAGTGAAAATGTAAAAAAGCCAGTCAGAGGTTACGAAGAAGCAAAAGCTCAGCTAAAAGCTTCTTTGATTGAAGCTGTAAAAAGAAGGATGATAGCTGATGTACCGCTCGGAACATTCTTAAGCGGGGGTTATGATTCAACGCTTGTGACTGCTATTGCAGCAACTTTAAGCGAAGAGCCGGTTAAAACGTTTACGATAGGATTTGATAATAAAGAATATAATGAAGCAGAGTATGCAGCTGAAGTAGCCGATTATCTGGGCACAGATCATACAGAGAGATATATTTCGGAAAAGGATATGTTTGATATGGTCGAGAGCCTGCCGAAATACTTTGATGAGCCCATGGCGGATTCTTCACAGATCCCAACCATGCTTGTGTCCATGCTGGCTAAAGAGAAAGTCACTGTAGCACTTTCGGGTGATGGGGGTGATGAATTCTATTGCGGCTATAACAGCTATAAGAGCGTTGGACAGGCACAGAAACTTGATATTGCAGGAAAGGCTGTTCATGATATAGCCGGACTTCTTCACATAAAAAACAGCAAAGCATATGAAAAACTTCCGATTAAGGTAAGAACGATAGCTGATAACAGAAACAGACAGACAAAGACTCAGCTGAGTTCTGTTAAATATATCGATGCAGCCAACAATATGTCTCTTTGTAAAGAATCACTTCCTTGTAAATACGAGATGGAAGGAAGATATGATTCAAAAAACTGGCAAGTAATAAGGATGCTTCTTGATATGGATACTTATCTGCCGGGAGATATCCTGTGCAAGGTTGACCGTGCATCCATGAAGTACAGTCTCGAGAGCAGATGTCCGATCCTTGATAAGGATGTTATGGAACTCTCATTCAGGATACCTCATGAATATAAGTATAGAAATGATGTTAAGAAATACATTCTCAGGGATATAACGCATGATTTTGTTCCTAAGGAGATAATGGACAGACCCAAAAAAGGATTTAAGGTACCGCTTGATACCTGGATGAGAGGACCTTTAAAAGATCAGCTGATCGACTATACAAATGAGACCTTTGTTAAGAATCAGGGATTGTTTGAAGTGGGATATGTCAAAAGTGTTGTAGAGGAATATCTTAAAAACGGAGATGCCGGTCCGATGAGCGGTAAAAATTTCTCAAGACTGTGCTGGGCTTATTTTGTGTTCCAGCAGTGGTATAAAGAATATGCAGGATAAGAAAACAATTGCATTTTATATAGGGAGTCTGGCAAGAGGCGGAGCAGAGCACGTCATGGTAAACCTGGCGGAATATTTTTATTCTCAGGGATATCAGGTTTATTTGGTGACTAAACTTGAAGATCCTCCAGAATATGATGTTCCAAAAGGTGTGACCAGAATTTTAGCTGATATCACCGGAAATGAGATAAGTTCATCGCGTGTTAAGAATCTTGTCGGGCGCATAGGAAAACTGAGACGTATTTGGAAAGAAACAAAGCCTGATATAATAGTATCTTTTATCAGGAAAAACAATCTTATGGCAATAGCTTCGTCAAGAGGACTGGGGATACCTGTTGTTGTAAGTATTCGGAGTAACCCGGCTAGAGAACTGGCTGGTGGTCTGTTCAGACGTCTGAGTTTTTTTATGTTCAGATTTGCTGATGGTATAATCATGCAGACAAGCAGGGGTGTGGAGTTTCTTCCTAAGTATCTAAGACGTAAAGCGGTCATTATGCCAAACTCTATAGACCGGCGATTTATGGATACAACTATTTGTGAAGAACGTAAGCATCAAATTGTTTGTGTTGGCAGGATAGATGACAACAAGAATCAGAAGATGCTCTTGGAAGCGTTTGATCGTATAAAGGAGGAGTATCCGTTATGGAGCCTTCATTTGTACGGAGATGGTGAGCAAAAAATCAAACTGGAAGAAGCCTATGGCTGTGAACAGATCATATTTCACGGTCAGGTCAGTGATGTTGAGAAACATATCAGAGACGCCGCTGTATTTGTGCTACCGTCAAAGCAGGAAGGTATGCCGAATGCGCTTATTGAGGCAATGGCTCTGGGACTGGCATGTATATCGACAGACTGTCCCTGCGGAGGTCCGGCTGATCTTATAGAACAGAAAAAAAACGGAATCCTTATCCCGGTAGATGATGTTAAAGAACTTGAGAATCATTTAAGGCTACTCATGGATGATGAAGAATTAAGAAAAAGACTGGGAAGCGAATCAGCTAGGATAACAGGAACTCTGTCACCTGATCTGGTTAATTCAAAGTGGAAAGACTATATTAACAGGTTCGTTTCGAAAGGAAACTGAAATGAGATTTGACAAGACACGATCATTTCGATTTGTTATATCGGTAATTTTATTGAGCATTATAATTGCCTATGTTGCAGGAGGGATATGTTTTTATTTCAATGACAGCAAATATGTGCTGTTTGAAAACATATATAAGTCCATTGCTGTTCTCATGATGGGTTCTCTTTTGGTATCATTTATTGCAATCTTTTTGGCTTTCAGAAATACCAGGATAAGCGAATCCTTGAATAATACCTACGAGTCGCTGAGAATTAAGAACTGGAAGAACGATTTTATCAGTTTTTACTATATCAATAGAATAGATATCATAATACTGATCTGCTGTATAATGGCTGGATTGATATTAAGGATCATCGGATATGATTGGGGACTTGTAGCAAGCTGGCAGCCTGATGAATGCAAACTTGTGGATCCTGCGATAAGAATGGCAGATTCCAAAATACTGTATTCTGATTATGTGTATTATCCGGATCAGTTTGTTTCAAAGATTGTAGCGGTCGTACTTTTCTTTGTTTCCAAATTAAAAGGCATATCCCTGGATTGTTCAACTATGGCAGAAGCGTATTTTTGTTTCAGGATAGTTGTGGCTTTCTTTGGGACAGCAACGCTATATACGCTTTTTCTGATAGGCAACAGATTAAAAAAACATCTTGGAAGCATCTGCTGTATTGTGGCTGCTTTCTATCCGTATTATCTGAGTCTGGCAAAACAGGTCACAGGTGATGTTACCGCATTGTTTTTCCTGTCACTTACCATACTTTTTTCTTTAAGATATATAGATGGCCGAAAAAACAGATATCTGGTTCTTATGACCATGGGAGCGGCTATGGCTACTCTCGAAAAGTGGCACGGAGCTGTGGGAATAGGCTATGTAGGAATCCTTTTGATGTTCTGTAATGATGGATTTAAGGATTTTGTTAAGAAAGGATTTCAGGCGGTCTTTTATTATATCATATGGCTGTTTGTACTTACGCCCAATATATGGGTCAATCCGGTCAAGACAATTGTTGACGGATTTATTAACATCGCTGTTTATGATGGTGCAGAAGGCTCTTCGTATGGGACTCTGTTGTTGAATTATATTAAATACGGATTTTTGAATCTGGGTGGGATAGTCTATCTGATAGTCTTTGCTGTTGGTATCATTTTCGTGGTAAAAAACATATCGAAGGAATATTATGTCCTGAGCATGGGAGTACTTAAGACACTTATACTGTGTTTGTTGAACAGACAGTATTCTAGATGGGGAATGGAACTGTATTTTACGGAGATAATCATATTATCAGCAGGAATATATCTGCTTATGTTCTCGTCAAGAAAGGTCATAAAAATATGCGGATATCCGATACTCTGTGTATTTGCGGCCGATCTGTTAAGCGCATCTTTACTGGTAACAGTTGTAGCAAATATCGGTGAAAAAGATGATCGGCTTGTGCAAAGAGTGGAATGCAAAGAAAGAGGAATCACTCCTGAAAATATGACTTCTCAGTATTATACGGGATTCGGACCATCTTCTTGGTGTGACAGTCAGTATCCGGGGACGGTAATACGTATAAAGGATTGGTCAGAGTATTTTGTCGTCGAAAGTGATAATGTGTATCGGACAGAAAAGCAGCCTGATTATGTATGTTTAAATCTTTCCAGATATGATATCGACAGAGAACTGGCAGATATACTTGAAAAGAACTGTAAAAAGGAACTCGAATATACGGCTGTAGCCAAAGATACATTCTGTATTCCTTTTGAAGAAACAAAAACATCTTTCAATGATATTAAGGTGATCATGCAGAATATAAAACTGATCACAGATATCAAAAAAGGAGGTTTTGTAGGTGAAGATATGGTAGTGTATTATGTCGGGGATCTTAAGTCGGTGAACTGATCACCATACTTTCCACGGCGCGTCACCGTTATTCCACATTGCATCAAGCATGTCTTTTTCGCGCTTGGTATCCATGCACTGCCAAAAACCTTTGTATTTGTATGCTTTAAGCTGTCTTTCTTCGGACAATCTGGCTAATGGTTCCTTCTCAAATACAGTAGTGTCATCTTTGATATAATCAAAGATTGAAGGCTCCATGATCATGTATCCGCCGTTAATATAGCTGCTGTCAAGTTCACTCTTTTCACGAAAAGCGGTTATATCATCTGTTTCATCGAGGGTAAGCACACCAAAACGCTGTCCAACGGGAACAGCTGTAATAGTGGCGGTCTTTCCGTGTGATTTATGGAATTCCAATACCTTGTTTATATCTACATCACATACGGCATCTCCGTAAGTGAGCATAAACGTCTCGTTTCCGACATATTTCTGTATTCTTTTTATTCTTCCGCCGGTCATGGTATCCAGTCCGGTATCGACAAGGGTTACTTCCCATGGTTCTGATACATTCTGATGGACTGTCATCTCATTATGCTTTGCAAAATTGAATGTAACATCACTGTTATAGAGATAGTAATCCGCAAACCATTCTTTTATCACATGCTGTTTGTATCCGCAACAGATAATAAACTCATTAAAGCCGTAATGAGAGTATTCTTTCATGATATGCCACAGTATGGGTTTATCACCAATCTCTATCATTGGCTTTGGTTTAAGATGACTTTCTTCACTTATTCTTGTTCCATATCCGCCTGCAAGGATAACAACCTTCATATTAGACCTCCGAATACTGATTAACTAATGATAGTTTATCATGTTTGGATAGAAGTTAAAAGTATGAATCAATCATAGGAATTATTACCGACGGCTTTTCAAACAGCAGATCCAACAGATCATCTTCATCTCCGGTATATGTATATCCTACATATACATTAGCGTAACCCATTCTGCTTCCATCATAATACGGGACTCCGGGATATTCGTCACGATAATCCCATACATAGAGAGTTCGTTTTCTTTGATCTTCAGGGCTGTATGAAAAGATAGTCTCACCGATCGGTTGAGGATCTATCCCTGCTTCGTAGGCCGGGGTCGGAAGAAGCTCATGGAATGAGACTGGTGAGGCATTGTCGATGATATCATCCTGAGTAATGTTTTTTTCTTTTATGAAGAATATGGGTTGCTGGCCATATTCCCATCCGTGATCAGCAGTGATTATAATGGTTGAACTGTCATATACTCCCAGTCTTTTCATAAGAGATATGTACTCGCTTACTATATAGATAAATCCGAGGGCCGTTTCTTCTTCACCGGCATTTTCTTTATATATTCCGAAGGAATCGTTTTTATGAAGGTGTGTTCCCATAAGATGCTGTACGATAAACATCTTGTCTTTGCTGCCTTTAGAAAGACCGTTTTCAAGCAGACCCTCGTAGAAATCATAATTCTCATGCATTATCGGATCATCAATCGTTCTTACAACATCCGAATAATCGCTCATATCAACATAGGAAACGTTTTTTGCAAGCTTTGGCATTGCTCTGTATAGTGCCATTTTTATCATGGTCTTTTGAATGCCGATGGAATCTGTTTCACGTTTCAATGCTGCATCTGTAAAATTATCCCATTTGCGGGCTAGGAGTTTATCATACTCATTATCTCCACATAGAATATTAAGATCGAGAGTGTATAAGTTGCATACATATCCGCTGTTATGCATCTCGTCATAGAAGTATCTGCATTTTTCGCTGTTCCATGAATCATAGCTCCAGGTATTGATACCAGCTTCAAAGTCCAGTTCATTGTTGGTCAGCATATGGATCATTGACGGATATGTTCCGCAGTAGCAGGAATCCATGTTGGTATAGAATGTAAAATCCGAAAAAGATGATATGGCATCAGGGATCAGATTAAGCGCATCTTCCAAAGCTTTGTCGCTGAATGAATCAAGAAAAAATACAATAATGTTCTCTTTGCTTGATACGGTGTATTGTTCCGCTCCCGATAAGTGATACTCGACTTTCGGATATTCAAAACAATTTGTATCGGCTTTGGATATTATGGAAATGAGAGCCAGTAATTGTATGCTTAACAGAAAAATGAACCGAATAGTATTATTTTTGTTTTCTCCCCCAGGCGGGTTACGATTAATATAAGGGCAGTTATTATCAGCCAGATGATGAGATTGAGCGCAAGGCTTTTTACATCGGTTTTGTACCCGTCAGGATTGACTCCCATCATATCGAGTCCCTTGTTCAAAAACATGTATTGAACATAGATGCATACACATATGCAGAAAAACAGGGCTAATATAAAACCATGTATTTTTCTATTAAATGCTGCTGAGATGACGGACAGAGCAAACGTCACTATCAGAAAAATGACTATCAGTCCCGGAACAAAGTCTTTAAAAACAAATTGAAATTCCGAAGAATTTGACAGAAAAGTTTCGATAGGAAGAAAAATAACAAGAACAAATGCTAAGGTTCCCGTTACGCAGAATGATACTCCCCATCGTTTGATATAATCCAACATAAAAAATCTCCCCTTTTATGAATTTGAATCACCAAGAAAACGTATTATCATAAATGATTATGTTTAACAAATCATATTCTTTGAACTCGCTTATTGAATGATAACGATCTTTCATCTACAATAGATTCGATTGGAAGTTTGTATGTGATAATAACGATTATGAAAAAAAACAGACTGATAGAAGATAAAATAGATATTGCCGTGCTGATCATACTTATCATACTGTTTGGCTTCTTTGCGTTTTTCTGTGAGGTTTCCTGGTGTGGTGACAGCTATCAGTATGAGAATCAGTTTCCGATGAGAGAACCTGTTTATTCTCTGATCCTTCAACTCCTTAAGTTTTTGGCCGGTGAAGCTTATATGTGCATTCTGGGCATTATCCAGAATCTGTTGGCGTGTGTTTGTATTTATTGGACATATAAAAAGCTTTCAGATATATGGCATTTTGGAATACTCGGAAGAGCGGCAACTCTGATATGCCTTTTAGCTCCTCATATTGTGACCCCGCTTGCATCAAAAACCCATCTGATCATAACGAATACTGTAATGACAGAAGGTATCACGCTTTCTTTGTACTATATATGGTTTATATATTCTGTCAGGCTGATAGTGGGTCAGCCTGTTATAGAGAAAAAGACATCGTACATGATAAGAATGACATTGCTTGCTTTGATCCTTGCGATGACAAGAGGTCAGTTAATCCTGTGTGTGTTGATGTCATTTGTGTTATATATTGTCAAGGCATTAATTGATAAAGAAGAAAACAACAAGATAAAGAAGATCATAGTTTACGTTTTGTTATTTATGGTTGTTATGCTGTCCAAAACCCAGCTTACAAAATGGTACAATCTTATAGAGTCAGGTAACTACGTTAATACTATATCATCAAAACCAATGCTTCTTGCTAACATAGCATATGTTTGTGATGAGTCTGATGCCAAATACATTAAGGATGAAGATCTGAGGCAGGCATTTATCGGAGTGATCCGTTTGATAAATGAAAATTCAATATCATATGAGGATGCTGAAGGAGGTATCATATCAAAAGCCAGATTTCATGAAGCTGGTCATGAAACCATCAATTTCGATATCATAGACCCTGAGATACGAAAAGTTATCTATGAAAGATATGGTATAGATGAGAGCGAGTTCTTTAAACTCATGATAAATGAAGATGAACTTTGCGGGACTATAGCTAAACAGATTCTCCCCCACATTACAGGTAAGTATTTTAGAAACTATATGATTATATCGGTGCTCGGTTTTGTTAGAAGCATTGCAGTGGAGAAATCCATACTTCCCGTTTATGCACTGCTTATGTATTTATTCTCCATAGCCCTTACGATAGTCCTGTTAAGAAAGGATAAGACAAATCGTCGCGCATGGTGCATGGTATTTACATTGATCATGATATGCGGAAATGTTCTGGGAACTGCACTTGTCATACAGTGCATAACCAGATATATGATATATAACCTTCCGTTCTTTTATATAACCGGTTTGTCCATGATCGGTTCACTGAAAGAAAGTTAATAAAATCTTAAGCATTTACTCAATATATCATCATAAATCCCGTATAGCATAATATGTAAGATGATAAGAAAGGGGAATGATATGAAAGAATGGTTGATAAGGATAGGGTGTGTGCTGCTTGGTGTTGTACTGACACTTGGGACCATGCATCTGACAGATCTGATAAAAAGTTTTAATAATGATAAAGTCAGTGTTGAAGCAGAAATAAAGGAGGATGCACCTGAAGAAGTAAGTAATAATACTGAAGAATCAAAAGAGGACTATGACCTTGAAGCAAAACTTAAGTACCAGGATATGGTAGATAAGTTAAAAGAGGAAACTTCAAAAGATAAGACCGAACAGCAGGATAAAGAACCAGAAGAAGTAAAGCAGGAGGATGCAGCTCCCGGGAGTATAGAATCTGCTCCGGTAAAATGGATAAAGGATTATCCTTCGGTAAATTCTGACAGCACTATAGAGGACAAATTATCACAGAGATCTTCCTATGATGAGACAATGGCTGTAAACGCTTTTGACAGAATGGTAATAAGTGAAAGCAAGGTTGACTTTTCTAATGTGAAGATAACTATTATGGGAGACAGTCTTACTGCAGGAAGCAATCTTGATGAAAGCGAGCGAGAATTATATAACTGGCCTACGCAGTTAAAAGAGATATTAGGATGCAAGGAAGTTGTTAATCTTGGCATAGGCGGATCAACTGTAAGCAGCTGTGTGGATCATTATCCTATGTGCAACAGGTGGAGTGAGATAGAAAAAGACAGTGATATCATAATTATCATGGGCGGAAGCAATGATATGCTCTTTGAGGATAAGTGGCAGTTTGGTGAGCTTGAATACGAAAAAAGAATGACAGCAAACACATTCTGCGGTGATCTTGATGAAATGCTAAGTCGTATGGAATGGAGTTACAGAGATCATAATGATGAGCATTATTGCAAACTCTTATACATAAATCCGCCGTCGACCATATTGAATGATGCCGTTTATGCCTTGGATCCGGGAAATATGGTGCATCAAAGAAGTTTTGCGGAGGCTATAAATACTATAGCACCCGCATACAGTTTTGAAGTCATAGATATGTATAATAACAATATATTAAACTCACATGATCCCGATGTGAATTCACAGTTTGTTTATGACGGTATACACTGTAACAAAGAGGGATACAGGATAATGGCTGAACACGTGGCAAGTCAGATAATCCAAAGGATAGAGCAATAACATCGCTGTAATGTACAAAAAAGCCTTGATGTGGTACACTAATATGTACTGTGTCGAGGTTTTTTCTTGTTTAAAAACCTGATTTTATAAGAGAGAATAAGAATAAATGTCAAAGCTGGGAGAGTTTATCAAAAATCCTGAATACTTCATAACTTCACCTGCAGCCAAGGGCTATCTTGACTGGATACCGGATGAATTGTATCTGAAGCTTTTTTACAGGGCTAAGTTAAAGAAAAAATGCGATTTGAAGCATCCTGTTCTATACAATGAAAAGATGCAGTGGTTAAAGCTTTATGACAGAAAACCGGAATATGCATCCATGGTAGATAAGTATGAAGTAAGACAGTACATTGCAGACAAGATAGGTGAAGAATATCTTATCCCGTTTTATGGTGTATATGAAAGATGGGAGGATATTGATTTTGATAAGCTTCCGGATCAGTTTGTAGTCAAATGCACACATGATTCGGGCAGTGTGGAGATATGTACGGATAAAGCAGCATGGGACAAGGACAAAGCAGCGGAACGCATTAAGGCTGCGATGTCAAGGAATTATTATAAAGCCTATAGAGAATGGCCTTATAAAGATGTTCGCGCCCGTATAATAATTGAAAAGTACATAGTGGATGAATCGGGAGAGGACCTTAAGGATTATAAGGTGATGTGCTTTAACGGCAGAGCAGAAGTCGTGGAAGTTCATGAGAACAGATTTGTAAAAGGGAAAGAACATACACAGACTTTCTATGATCGGGAATGGAATGTACTTCCGATAGTTCAGTTTTGCCTCAATCCATGCAACGAACACAGAGAAAAACCTGAGTATATGGATGAACTGTTCAGGCTTTCGGAACAGATATCAGCAGATATGTATCACGCAAGGATAGACTGGTATCTGTTAAAGGATAAGATCTATTTTGGTGAGATAACATTTTATGACGGTTCGGGCTTTGAGATCTTTGCAGATGAAGCCCAGGAAAGATTTCTGGGTGATATGATCCATCTTCCTACAGATGATAAGAAATGATGAATATATGAAGAAAATACTTTTTTACATTCATTCATTGAATAAAGGCGGAGCAGAGAGAGTGCTGCTGACTCTTGCAGAGAAACTGAATACAGACTCAAACATCGAAGTCGTTGTTATGACAGATACTGTCGATGATCTGGAATATGAATTACCTGATGGTTTAAAACGTATCAACCTGAAAGACAGGATGAAAAAGAATAACGCTCTGTCACGCATATCCGCTATAAGAGCGTGTGTAAAAGAGGAAAGACCTAACAGGTTTGTTGCATTTATGCTGTCAAGTGCAATAAGGGCTGTAATAGCAACACTTCTTAGCGGGTATAAAGTAATCGCGGCAGTAAGATCCAATCCTTACGATGATTACAGCAGCGGTATCAACAGGGTAATCCTTCTTTTTACAATGACTTTTGCCGAAAGAATAGTGTGCCAGACAGAATATCAGGTTGAATTCTTTCCCGAAAGCATGCAGAAAAAATGCGTTGTGATCTCAAATCCGATATTTAAAGAGTTTGTTCTAAAAGCACAGGAATTATCAGGAACAAGAGAAGAAAACACTGGGAAAAAGCGGATAGTTGCAACGGGCCGTTTGTACGATTACAAGAATCATAAATTATTAATAGAAGCTTTTTCGGGTATTGCCAAAGAGTATCAGGATATAGATGTAGTTATATACGGAGAAGGTCCTTACAGAAAGGAACTGGAAGATACCATATCTGAATTAAAACTGTCAGATAGGGTATTCTTACCCGGTGATAGTGAACATGTGGCTGAAGATATAGCTGACGCTTTCATTTATGTACTTCCGTCGGATACAGAGGGGCTTCCCAATGCTCTTATGGAAGCGATGGCGTTGGGACTTCCTGTAATATCTACGGATTGTCCGTGCGGAGGCCCTAAAAGCCTTATTAAGGATGGGGAAAACGGTCTGCTTACACCGGTAGGAGATGTATCAGCCATGCGAGAAAGCTTAAAGCGTCTTATCACGGATGATGTTTTAAGAATGAGTATATCTGAAAAGGCAAAGGATATTCTGATCTCAAATGATGCAGATCATATTACTGATCAGTGGAAGAAGACTTTATCGATATAATTATGAGTTCGAAAAGATTAAAAGTAAATAACAGGGTGTTCTGGATATCGTTATGGGTGATACCCTTGGTGTTCTATGTTATTTTTGCATTAACAGACGGTGTGGCATGGTGTGCTGACAGCAACAGTTATCTTGAGATGCATGACTGCAGAGAGCCTCTTTATCCGACTATGCTTGCTTTGTTTAGGCTGATATTTCGTATCGGACCGGATGCTGATCCGCATTCGAATATAAGCTTAAATGCAGTTGTAATGATACAGAGTATTCTGGCGGCTGTTGCTTCATCAAGTCTGTCAGTATATCTGATCAAAAAATACATAATAAAAGTAACTGAAGAAAACATATCCATAAAAGAATATCTGTACTCATATCTGCTAGCAGTGATCCCGCTTATGGTTTCGATGCTTAACAGATTTACTGCAGGAAGAGCTTCAATGTATTCAAACAGTATAATGACTGAAGGCCTGACTATAAGCTTTTATTTGCTGACTTTCAGATTTTTGCTTGAATATGTCGATTCTAAGAGCAGATATTCCTATATGATAAGTTGCCTTTTTGTTTTTCTGGGAATAGCTACCAGAAAACAAATGTATATACTGCTTTGTCTTTTGGCTATTGCTGTCTTTTATGTGGATATCTTAAAGAAGCTGAAGAAAAACGGCGAGAAATCTAAAATTGCGGTCATCACAAAAGGGTTTGCGAGATTAACAATAACTCTTATTGCAATAGTAGGACTGGTTTTTTTGTTTGACTGTTTATATAACAAAGCTGTTAGGGGGGTGTTTGCTCCGCATACGGAAGATAATCGTTTTGTTTCGACGATGGCCTTCTATACGGCTGAAAGATCCTATAGCGAATATATAGATCCTGAACTTAAAGATATATATTTGCAGATTTATGATGAATGTGATGCAAACGGCTGGCTCATGCATGATGCGCCGACGAAATGGAATGATGCAGTGGATCATTTTTCGGATAGTTATGATCTTATACAGCTGAATACCATGCAGTTAATGCTTGAAGATTATGTGGATAATGCTGATTTCAGCGGATTTAAGGATGGTATGACCAAAACTGAAAAGATAGATGCTGTCAGAGCATCGTTCAATTCGAGTTTGATAGTACATGAAAAAGGCAGGCTTTTGCGTGTGTTTATAAACGATCTTTTATGTGGGCTGGTAGATACGGTTGCAAAAAGGAACAGATTGCTATGTATTTATTCTGTGCTGATCTATGTAACCTTTGTTGTACTGGCAATTATCACAATAAAGCATACCATGACACTGTCATGCTTGACTGCCTTGGGGATACTAGGAAATGTAACTTTGGTATCGGCGGTTATATTTTGTCAGACAAGATATACTATTTATAACATGCCATTATTTTATATGACTCTTGTCATAATGATTTATGTTTTTTTAAATAATAGAAGCAAAAGAGGAACAACAGATCATGTTTGAAGTATTTGAGGAGTGCGAATCAGAAGTAAGGTCATATTGCAGGAAGTTTCCGGCATTGTTTTCAAAGGCAAAGAACGCTGTTTTGACAGATAAGAACGGAAGAGAATATATAGATTTCTTTGCAGGTGCTGGGGCTATAAATTTTGGACACAATAATCCTTACATAAAAAAGGCGATAATAGATTATCTTGCGGACGATAATATCATACATGTGCTTGATATGTATACGGATGCCAAAGAGAAATTCCTGATCAGTCTTAAAGAAAAGATACTGGTTCCGAGAGGCCTTGAATATAAGGTTATGTGTTGTGGATCTACAGGGACAAATGCAGTGGAAGCGGCACTTAAACTATGCAGAAAAGTGAAGAAAAGAAGCAATGTATTTGCTTTTTCAGGTGCATTCCATGGTATGACACTCGGTTCATTGGCTATGACAGGGGAAAGAAATTCCAGAAGAGGCGCGGGTGTATCCATGGGCGATGTTACATTCATGCCTTACTTTGATATGTTTGAAGATCCTATGATGTCTTTGAATTATCTTGAAAAGGTTTTAAAGGATGACCATTCAGGGATAGATAAACCGGCAGCTGTTTTTTTGGAGACTGTTCAGGCTGAAGGTGGTATCAATGTCGCGCCTGTAGAATGGCTTAAAAGACTCAGAAGAATCTGTGATGAAAATGACCTGTTGATGGTAGTTGATGATATACAGGTTGGTGTAGGAAGAACCGGGACATTTTTCTCGTTTGAACGTGCAGATATAGTACCGGATATGGTTATACTTAGCAAATCAATAAGCGGATTCGGACTTCCTATGTCTCTGCTTCTTATGAAGGCTGAATACGACATTTTCAGACCGGCTGAGCATAACGGCACATTCAGGGGCAATCAGCTTGCATTTGTCGGCTCTAAAGCAGGAATAGAATACTTCTGTGATAACGATCTTGGTAATGTCGCAAAAGAAAAAGGCGAGGTTATATCAGATTATCTTACCGAGCAGATATTATCGATAGATGACAGGCTGAGCGTAAGAGGAATCGGTATGATTTACGGGATCGATTTTGCTGGCATAGATTCGAAACTGGCTTTGGAAGCATGCCATAGATGTTTTGAAAAAGGTCTTGTTATAGAACTGGCAGGAAGAGATGACTGTGTTTTAAAGATACTTCCGCCCCTGACGATCTCAACAGATGACCTTAATAAAGGTTTGAATATAATAAAAGAGGCAGTAAAAGAAACATTGTCTGATCAATAATATAGGTGATGTATGCTTTTTAATTCATATAGTTTTATTTTCCTTATGCTCCCCGTGAGTGTAATAGGATATTATCTATTAAACAGACTGAATCAAAGATTGGGTATGATATGGATTATCATATGCAGTCTTTTATTCATTGGACATACAAATATCATGTATCTCCTGGTCTTGATACCATGTATGATGTTTAACTATTTTGTCGCTTCTTATATGCATGTGACAAAACATAAAAAGGCGATGCTTACGTTTGGAGTAAGCATTAATGTACTTGTTCTTCTGATATTCAAATATACAAATTTCTTTCTGGATTATTTCAATGAGAACGTATTCGCCGATTCTTTGACTTTCAGGCTTTTCTTTCCACTTGGCATCAGTTTCTATACTTTTCAGCAGATTACTTTTTTGGTGGATTATTACAGGGATGACAGTTTGCGCTGTGATATCATAGAGTACTTTGCGTATATATGTTTTTATCCGCAGTTTGTACAGGGCCCGATAGTATTACAGAGTGAGATGATACCTCAGTTTAGAGATATATCAAGGAAAACATGTGATTACAGATATATATCCAGGGGATTGTACAGATTTGCATTGGGACTTGTAAAAAAAGTCTTGATAGCAAATATCCTAGCATCTGCTGTTGATGCGGGTTACAGATGTATATCCGAACTTGGCATACTGGCAGCAGTCTTATTGTTGATTGGGTATTCATTACAGATATATTTTGATTTTAGCGGATATTCCGATATGGCGATCGGAGTCGGCTGGATGTTTCATATAGATCTTCCCGAGAATTTCAATTCTCCGTATAAAGCAAAGAGCATAGATGATTTCTGGGACAGATGGCATATCACACTTACAAGATTTTTTACCAGATATGTTTATTTTCCTCTGGGTGGAAGCAAAAAAGGCAGGATAAGAACATATATTAATATTCTTATTATCTTTTTGCTGAGCGGTCTGTGGCACGGATCAGACAGCAGCTTTGTTATCTGGGGATTGATGCATGGAGTTGGTATGCTTTTATGCAGAATTTTCAAAGACGTAAAGAAAAATCTAAATATACATAATAATGCTATTGCGAAATCTGGAGTATTTAATGGTATAGGTACATGTATTACGTTTATTTATGTAAGTATTGCATGGGTGTTATTCAGAGCGGACAGCATATCAAAGGCTCAGAGGGTTTTTGCAAGATTCAAGGACTTTTGTGATCTTAGTATAAGTCATTATATGTATGAACCTTTCAATGAATTTATTGAAGCCACGATCTTATTAAGACTTGATGTTCTGGGGATTAATGAACGTATTCCGGGATTTCTTATGGGAGCTGTCATTATCCTGTTCATGATAGCATGTATGGTACTTCCCAATTCCATGCAGGTTGTGGAAAAATGGTCGGATGCATTGATTTCAAAAAAGAGGTTTGGAAGATTTGCTTCCTGTCTGGCTGTTGCAGTGATGATCACATGGGGGATATTAAGTTTCAGCGGAGTTACGGAATTTGTGTACTGGAGTTTTTAATGACTGATAATGTTGTAAAGGATAAAAATGAATACAGAAAATGGTTTCAGCATACGATTGTCATCATTCTGATACTGTGTGTTTTTATTGCGATCGTTAATATCGTAGTGGATCCCTTCTTTCATTATCATGCTCCAGTGGTTAAGTACAGACTGTATAATGAGAGATATATAAATGACGGGATCGCAAGGAATTTTGATTATGATGCCATTATTATCGGAAATTCGTTAACACAGAATTTTAAGATAAGTCAGTATGATGAACTTTTTGGTGTGAATGGCGTCAAGCTTCCGTATTCCGGTGCAAATACTGCTGAACTGTGGACTGCGCTCGGAAGAGCAATAGGTCGAGAAGTTGTCACTTCTGAGATTTCAGATGGTATTCCTAAAGAATACAGGAAACAGTATAATGCTTTAAATGGGTATAATGATGATGTTGATACTGTTCTTATATGTATCGACTGTGATGATATAGTTAATGATAAATTCTGGATTGGATATGATTCTTTACCGGAATATCTGTATGATGATAATCTTTTAAATGATGTAGAGTATGTCTTTAATAAGGACACTTTATACAAGGGAACTCTGTTTAATCTCATTCTGACAGTGCGCGGAAGGGAGAGCACATCATTTGATGAATATTCTGCATGGGAGAGAGAAAAAGGACCTTATCAGGCATGTGATTCACTCGAATTGATTGAAAAAGTGGATGAATCAGATTTTGTGGAATTTACACCAAATGACAGGAAACTGGCTGATCTTAGTCTGAAATATAATATTTTACCTGTTGTCAGAGCAAATCAGAATACGAGATTTATATTTGTACTGCCACCGTTCAGCATAGCAAAATGGGCTGAGTATTATCAGGACGGCAAGATCATGTACAGGATAGACAGTATGTATTATATCCTGTCCGAATTAGTAAAATATGATAATGTTTCAATATACGGTTTTGATGATGAATTCGAACTGATAACAAACCTGGATATATACTGTGATGCGATCCATTATGATGCCGATATCAACGACTGGATGCTTGGTGAAATTGCCGAAGACAGACATAAAATAGACTCAGAGAGTATTGAAAAATACTTTCAGAACATAAAAGAATATTATTTAACTTATGATTATACTGCGTTGAACGAGTATATAGATTGATTTGGTTTAGAGAATAAGTGGGGGTGAATATGGACAAAAAAAAGATATTGCTTGTAACCGGGGCTTCTTCGGATCTGGGTTCTGCTCTGATCAGAAGGGTTGCTCCGGATTTTGATGTTATAATTGCTCATTACAGACATTCCGGTTCTGTGATTGAAGAACTAAAAGACCTGTTTAAAGACAAGATCATACCTGTATCTTCAGATTTTTCCAGTATAGAGGATACATATGCTTTAGTGGATAAAATCGAAAGCTTAGGTATTTATCCGACACATATCGTACATCTTCCGGCCGATAAGTTGAGAAATTCACATTTTCATAAGTCTGATTGGGATACTTTTCAAAATGAGATTGACATCTCTTTAAGATCTGCTGTGATCATCCTTCAGCATTTTATAAAGAATATGGCAAAGAATAGGTACGGAAAGATCGTTATCATGTTGTCATCTGTTGTAAAAGATACTCCGCCAAATAACATGTGCGATTATGTTACGGTGAAGTATTCGTTGCTGGGAATGATGAAAAGCCTAGCTGTCGAGTATGCATCGAAAGGGGTATGCATCAATGCAGTATCACCTGACATGATAGAAACGAGGTTTGTATCGGAGATTCCTGAACTGATACGACAGATCAATGCTCAAAACAGTCCGACAGGTAAAAACCTCGATGTAAAAGACGTTATACCATCTATTGAATATTTACTATCGGATGAGTCTGATAACATGACCGGTCAAAACATCCTTATACCGGAACAGGCAGACTGCAAGAAGTGCCGTAAATGATGGATTCCTTGAGAAAAACGTTTGTTTATGATAAGATAATAGATTGAGTAAATCTGTATTGATGCAAGATATTTATTTGGAATAATATGATAGATTATCCTTTTGACAACGAAGAAATTCTAAGGAATTCAAAAAAGATAAAAAAGAAACTTTTGTGTGACGGTACTACCCGTATACACAAGAAGATTGCGGTACTTGGTGGAAGTACGACTCATGACATTATAAGAATAACTGAGCTGTTTTTGCTCGATCAGGGAATAGAGCCGGAGTTTTATGAGTCTGAGTATTCTCAATACTGGCAGGATGTAATGTTTGATAATCCAGAACTTGTATCTTTTGCACCGGATATCGTGTTTATACATACAAGCAACAGAAACATCCTTGAATATCCGATGATCAGTGACAGTGAAGAAGAAGTATCGGAAAAGAAAGATCGGACACTAAAGCATTTTTATGATATGTGGGACAAGATAGAAAAAACATATCATTGTCCGATAATACAGAATAATTTCGAACTGCCCGGTTTCAGGCTGTTGGGAAACATGGATGCGTCTGATATTCATGGAAGAGTAAGATACATAAGAGAGCTTAACATTAAGTTCGCTGAATATGCGGCAGGTCATGAGAACTTTTATATAAATGATATTGATTATATGTCTTCATGTTTTGGCCTTGACAAATGGTCTGATTCGGCATTTTGGCATATGTATAAATACTGCATGTGTTTTTCTGCTATTCCGGAATTTGCTTACAATCTAAGCAATATAATAAAATCCATATTCGGAAAGAATAAAAAGGCACTCGTTCTTGATCTCGATAATACTCTGTGGGGAGGTATCGTAGGAGATGACGGAGCTGAGAATATCGAGATCGGGCAGGAAACCGCACTTGGACAGACATTTCTGGAATTCCAGAATTATTTAAAGCTTCAGAAAGATATAGGTGTATTGCTAAATATCGATTCTAAGAATGATATGGAAAATGCATTGGCCGGATTGAACAGACCTGACGGTGCACTTAACCCGGATGATTTTATGATCATAAAGGCCAATTGGGATCCTAAGAGTATCAATCTGTCTATGATCGCAAAGGAGCTTAACATAGGAGAAGACAGTCTGGTATTTGTGGATGACAACCCTGTTGAAAGAGATATAGTTAAGCAGCAGGTACCTTCGGCAGCGGTTCCTGAAGTGACTACACCGGAACAGTATCTTAGGATAATAGACAGAGCAGGATATTTTGAGACAACCAAACTGTCGGAAGACGATAAGAAAAGAAATGAGATGTATAAGGCAAATATACAGAGGGCTGAGGAGCAAAAGTCATTTGCCGATTACAATGATTTTCTTAAATCTCTTAATATGACAGCTCAGATCAGAGCGTTTGCACCAATGTATTATGCAAGGATTGCGCAGCTTACCAATAAGAGCAATCAGTTTAATCTGACAACTAAAAGATACACACAGAGTGATATAGAGAAACTTGCAGATGATGAAAACTATATTACTTTGTATGGAAAACTTACTGATAAATACGGCGACAACGGAGTTGTCAGTGTCGTGGCGGCAAAAGCAGACGGCGATAAAATCCATATCGATCTGTGGCTTATGAGCTGCAGAGTTCTTAAACGTGATATGGAATATGCCATGATGAATGAACTGGTAACGGTCGCTAAAAAACGTGGGATAGAGCAAATCACCGGTTACTATTATAAAACTGCAAAGAATTCAATGGTGAAGGATTTTTATGCTCTTCATGGTTTCACAAAAGTTGGAGAGAACGGTGAAGACAGTGTATGGACTTTAAATATCAATGATTATGTTTTTAAAGAACATGCCATAGCTGTTAATACAGATGAATCTGATGAATAAAAAAGAAGCGGCAAAGATAATCATATTTCTGGCAATATTCATTTTTCTGTTTATAAGTGTTTCATATATTATGCGCACCAACGGAGATACAAAAGACAGGTTTGCCGGTTTTTATGCGGAAGAAAGAGACTCTATAGATGTATTGATGATCGGATCGAGTACGGTTGCGACCAGTTTCTGTTCACCGTATATGTGGAACAGATACGGTTTTACATCATATCCGATGTCGTCCAATTCTCAACGCCCAAAGGCGATAAAATATGTAATTGAGGAAGGATTGCATTATCAGTCACCTCAATTGATCGTTATAGAGATGAGGACGTTTATAGCAGACGACAATGAACTTGCCAAGGATGAGGGTCATATAAGAGAAACCGTTGATAATATGAAATATTCCCTGCGCAGGATCAGAGCTATAAATGCGCTTACCGAAGAGTTTGATGATAAGTGGCCTTTTTATCTGGACATCATAAAATATCATTCAAATATCGGTGTTCTGGCAAAGCCGGCAGAATGGAAGAAATTTGATTTTTCCGTAAAAGACAAGAAAAAGGGATTTCAGATATTTACCAACAGGGAGACCTTCAGACTGGAAACTACGGATACTTATTCTGAAGAACGTGTGGCGATACCTGATAATCAGGAGGAAGTACTAAGGGATCTTCTGAAATATCTTAAGGAAAAAGATATTGAGGCTTTGTTTGTGGTCTCACCGAGAGCATCTCTTGAAGATTATGACAAGATGATGAACTACTGTCAGGATATTGTCGAGGATGAGGGATTTGAATTCCTGAATCTGAATTATAAATATGATGAAATGGGGTTTGATTACAGATACGATATCGAAGACGGAGCTCATACCAATGTCTGGGGGGCATTAAAGTGTTCGGATTATCTGGGCAAATATATTGTTGATAACTATTCGATCGATAGAGAATATTCTAAAAAAGTTATCAAAGACTGGGATGATTCTTATGATCTGTTCATGCAGATGTATAACGAGATTAAAGAGGAGTAGATCACATGAGTAAAGAAGAGATATATGAAAGACTTAATACTGTTTTCAGAGATGTTTTTGATGATGACGAGATCGAAGTAAATGAAAATACTACTTCGGATGATATAGAAGACTGGGATTCCCTTGAGCATATCAACCTTGTTGCTGCTGTTGAACAGGAATTTGGAATAAAGTTCACAATGGCGCAGGTGATGGGCATGAAGAATGTCGGGGAGATGGTAGATATTATTCTGGGAGCATAAATCATGGGTATAACATCCCTGTATTTTCTCATATTTCTGTTTATAGCATTTGCGGGTTATTATATCCTTCCTTTAAAGATTAGGTGGATGTTCTTACTTGTCGTAAGCATAGTTTATATCGGTTTAAGTGCAAATCTCATCCTACTGTTGTATCCTGTCATCACAATCGGCATAACATGGTTTTGCGCTAACAGGATCGAGATAATAAGAGAGTCCGCAAAAAAAGATGATGAACAGCGCAGATGCAAAATGCATATTTGCCTGGCAGTTATATTTGATGTAGGTGTATTGTTTGTTTTAAAGTATGCAAATATGGGTATTTATACATACAATGCAGTTGCGGGGAGGATTATAAGAGGTTTTGAATCTACTGAGCCTTTACGATTTCTTGTTCCGATGGGATTGTCTTTTTATACACTGTCGATCATTGGATATGTTTTTGATGTGTATTATGGCATTGCCAAAGCAGAAAAGAACTATTTTAAACTGCTTTTGTTTGGTACATACTTTCCGCTTCTTGTCAGCGGCCCAATCGTAAGATATAAAGAAACAGGCATACAGCTTACAAAAGAGCATCGCTTTGACTACAAAAACCTTACATACGGAGCGCAGAGGATACTGTGGGGATTCTTTAAAGTATTGGTCGTTTCCGAAAGGCTGTCTGTAGTCGTTAATACCATATTTGATGACCCGGATACATACAACGGTATGTACATAGTCATAGCAGCATTCGGATTCACACTCCAGCTTTACTCGAATTTTTCGGGTTCCATGGATATCGTGCTTGGAATATCTAAGATATTCGGAATAGAATTACCGGAGAATTTCAGACAGCCGTTTTTTTCTGAGACCATACAGGAGTTTTGGCAGCGCTGGCATATAACACTCGGAAGCTGGCTTAGAGATTATATAATGTATCCTGTCCTCAGGACCAACACATTTTCTAGAATCAAGGACAGATTAAAGACCAAGTACGGAAAGAAAAAAGCCAATCATATGACTACGTACTTGGCAATGCTGATCTTGTGGTTCATAGCAGGTTTGTGGCATGGCGGAGCATGGAAATATGTATGGGGAGTTGGTCTGCTTCAGGGTATATATATAATTGTCGGAGAGATAATAAAGAATAGCAGAAACAACAAAAAAGACTCCGATAAAACGGCAGGACGATATCTGGTACTGTTTAAAAGATTAAGGACATTTGTGCTGATATCGGTCTCATTTGTTTTTTTCAGAGCAGATAGCCTTACGCAGGGATTCGCCTTTGGGGGAAAGCTTTTTAAAAGATGGAGCATAGTAACTGGTGAAGCCGGTAAGATAGGATTGAGTAGTGTTGATTGGATGATAATGATAGTCTCTCTTTTGGTAATGCTTATTGTTTCGATCCTACAGCAGAAAACTGATATAACTGAAAGACTGGCCAAAACAAATATAGTGTTGCGATGGTGCATTTTGTTTGCAGGGATCTTCGCTGTGATCATACTGGGTAATTACGGACCGGGATATGATGCGGCTGAATTCATCTATCAGGGATTTTAGCGGGAATGAATATATACAGATTTGAAGATATTGAATTGGGATTAACAGAGAGTTTTAATGTGACCATCACAGCAGATATGATGGACGCATTCAAAAATATAACCGGCGATGTTAATCCACTGCATTGTGATAAGGCTTTTTCAAAACAGGAAGGTTTCAGAGACAGAGTGGTTTACGGACTGTTAACCTCATCATTCTTTAGTACTTTGGCGGGAGTTTACCTTCCCGGAGAAAAAAGCCTGATACATGAGATACAATTCAAATATAAAAAACCTGTTTTTATCGGAGATGAACTGACCATATCCGGAACAGTGTCTGAGATAGACGATAAGTTTAAGGTTTTTACTATGAAGGTATCAGTAATAAATCAGGACAATGAAAAAGTGATCAGAGGTTCAATGCGAATTGGCTTTTTACCATGATGATTTGGGGAGATAGTACATGATAAAGATAGAGAAACCGATTCACGGGACAAAACTGATAACGGTATGGTTTGCCGAAGACAGAATATCGGATGAGGGTATTGTTCAGTATAAAGAATCCAGAAAAGCTATAGATCAGGCGGTCGGGTTTGATACATTGATCAGTGATCTTACTGAATCGGAAGATGAGATAAAAGCTCATTTCTCAAAGGGCTGCAAATATAAAGTTAACAGAGCATACAGAGAAGATGTCACATATACGATATTAGACAGTCAGGATATATCGGATAAGATGCTTAACGAGTTTCTGGATTTCTTTGAAGAATTCTGGAAGAGCAAAGATACCTCATTGAGTGACAGAGAATCTCTTGAAAAAGAGATGAAGGCATATAGAGAACAGAATGCTCTGACATTAGCATATGCTCAGGTTCACGGTCAATTAGCTGTTTACCATACTCATATTTATGATGATTTTACTGCAAGACTGCTTCACTCGGCATCATTATTCAGGTTAAGAGGAGAAGATGACGGTGACAGGAACCTTATCGGTATGGCAAACAGAGCACTTCATTTTGAGGAAATGAAGTTTTTTAAGCAAAAAGGGCTTAAAACCTATGACTGGGGAGGCGCAGGAAAAGCCGAAGATGTGGCAAGCATCACAGAGTTTAAGGAGTCATTTGGCGGAACGCCTGTTACATATTATGACTCGGAATGCATAGTCGGATTAAAAGCATCACTTGTAAGCGGACTGTCCGAACTGAAAAGCAGATTTCGATAAGATCTGATAGGAATTACAAAAAGGAAACGTTCAAAAAAGTTAGATATGTGTGGAATAAACGGAATTCTGGGGAATAAAAAGAATATCGAAGAAAACATATCCTGTATGAATTCGGCTATTGTCCACAGGGGCCCGGATGCAGAAGGTATATGGGTAAGTGATGACAAAACGGTTGCATTTGGGCATCGCAGGCTTTCCATAATCGAGTTATCTGAAAAAGGTGCTCAGCCGATGACCAGTATATCCGGTGAATATACCATCGTTTTTAATGGAGAGATATATAATTATCTTAAGATAAAGGAAGAGTTAGTAAAGGAATGCAAAAGTATTGAGTTCAGAGGCAATTCCGATACAGAATTGCTGCTTAACGCTATTGAGTGCTATGGCGTCGAAAAGACACTGAAACTCATAAAGGGTATGTTTGCATTTGCGGTTTACGAGAAAACAAGCGGCAGTGTCTATCTTGGAAGAGACAGAATGGGGGAGAAACCACTCTATTACGGCAAGGCAGCAGGGAATACTGTCTTTGCTTCTGATATTGGTTCCATAGAGAGAATAGAAGGTTTTGATAACAGTGTGGACGGCAGGGTTTTAGGATCATATTTTAGAGGTGGTTATATACCTGCACCATATACTATTTATAAAGACATATACAAGTTAAGACCGGGACATTTCATGGTTATAAAGCCTCCGTATAATGAATGGAGAGAAGAATGCTACTGGGATATAAGAAAAGTGGCATATGAAGGCTGTGAGCATGCTTTTGACGGCAGCTTTGACGAGGCATCCGATGAACTTGAAAAGCTGATAAAAAGCTCGATAAAAGGACAGATGATCTCGGATGTTCCTTTAGGAGCATTCCTTTCGGGGGGGATAGATTCGTCGCTTACAGTTGCACTCATGCAGAGTATGAGTGACAGACCTGTGAAGACATTTACGATAGGTTTTGATGATGAGAAATACAATGAGGCTGTATATGCTTCTGAGACAGCAGCTCATCTTGGCACCGAGCATACACAGATGTATGTGACAAATGAGGATATCCTGGAGGTCATTAGAGATATCCCGAAAGCTTTCAGTGAACCTTTTGCGGACAGCTCACAGATACCGACAATGCTAGTCAGCAGAATGACGAAGCAGCATGTGACGGTATCACTTAGCGGCGATGCCGGGGATGAGTTTTTCTGCGGATATAACAGCTATAAGGATGTAAGAAGAGGTCTTGATATCCTTAACAGTAAAATGGCTTTTGTTAAAGGAAAATCAAGAAAAGCTTTGGGAAGCTTGGCATATACACTTGGAGGAAACAGCAACAGGACGATACATAAGATCGCAACTTCACTTAGTGTAAGCACTCCTGAAGACTGGTACAGAAACGTCAGGGAAGATGATATCCTGCTAAACAGGTTGGCTGTAGATAAAGATCAGATAAAGGACAGTATAGATAACTATTTCGATGGATATCTAAGTGAACCTGAGCATAATCTTATGCTTATGGATATGTTGCAGTATCTTCCCGATGATATATTGGTCAAAGTAGACAGATCCGGAATGTTTTACTCTTTAGAGAGCAGGATACCGCTTCTTGACAGAGATGTTATGGAATTTGCCTGGACGCTTCCGCTTGAGTATAAGTATGACGGTATGACGACTAAGAAGATACTCAGAGATATCCTGTTTAAATATGTTCCAAAGGAAATGATGGACAGACCCAAGAAAGGTTTTTCTGTTCCGCTTGGAAGATGGTTAAGAGGAGAAGAACTCGGTTCATGGGCTGAAGGGATACTGGCCGATTCGAGAAAATATCTGGGAGAATATGTTGATTTTAAAACAGTAGATACCATGTGGCAAAACTTTAAAAAGACAGGTGAAGGTGATAGAAATATCTGGAATATTTTAATGTTGGCACAGTGGTTTGCAGAACGGAGCATGCATGGATAAGGTATTGACTTTCAGACTGGACGATATAACTCCTGGGCTGAAAATGGCAAACCTGAAAAGATTTGAAGAACTGTTTGATAGCTTTGATATAAGACCGATACTGGGTATTGTTCCATGTAATGAGGACAAAGGACTTATCGTTGATAAGATACAGCCTGATTTTTGGGATGAGATGAGGCGCTTAAAAGATAAAGGCTGGCTGATCGCACTTCATGGATATAAACATGTTTATGTCAATGAAGACAGCGGTATCCTGGAGGCCAATACATTCAGCGAATTTTCTTCTCTTCCTTATGAGACCCAAAAACAGATGATAAGCGAAGGTAAAAGGATTTTAGAAGAAAAGGATCTGCCTGTGCAGTTATTCATGGCACCCGGACATACATTTGATGAGAATACTCTTAAGGCTCTGGTTGCCAACGGGATATTCGGTTTGACGGACGGATATGCTGACAGACCATATATACGAGACGGAGTCACATTTTATCCATGCAGGTTGAATGAACCCTGTATACCTTCGGGCTTTGATACGCTTTGCATGCATCTTAATAATTGGACAGATGAAGATTTTATTTCACTGGAGGATTTTTTAAAGAATAACAGGGACATCTGTAAAAGTCTTGATGAAGCAAAGAACCTCTTTGAACCGGTCCCGTATAATGAGAGTATAGCTTTACAGGAAAAAAGATTTATCAGGAACAAAGCATTAAAACAAAAGGCAGCACAGAGTGAGATCATGCAGCGTTATCTTAAAAAAAGCTATTCAGAAAACAAAGTATTAAAACTCATAAAGAGAGTACTGTATCTGCCGATGCTGCTTAAAAGATAAGGAATATTAAATTGAAAGAAGATATAAAGGTATCCGTTATATGTGTGACATATAACCATGAACTGTATATCAGACAGGCGCTTGATTCCATATTGAAACAGAAAACCGATTTCAGATTTGAGGTTCTGATCGGTGAAGACTGTTCAAAGGATAAAACGAGAGACATTTTAAAAGAATATGAACAAAAATATCCGGACATATTCAGAATGTATTATCGAGAAAATAATCTCGGAGCCACACTTAATGAGTATGAGCTCATGATGGATGCCAAAGGAGAGTATATTGCTGCTCTTGAGCTGGATGATATCTGGACGGATGAGAATAAACTGCAAAAGCAGTATGATTTTTTAGAGACACACAGCGAATATATCGGCGTTGCTCATGACTTTGATATAATAGATAAAGACGGCAATGTAATTGAGAATGAAGACAACAAAGCGATAAAGGAGTTTCTTAATAAGCCTTTTACTTTGCAGGATTTTCTGGATAACGGGTTTGTTTTTCAGACTGGGACTCATTTCTATCGTAACATCTATAAAGACGGAAATGACTATAGCATCATCTATAAAGCGGACAGGCTGATAAGGGATAAGACGATCCTTTCACTTTTGCTTTACAGAGGGGATTTTTATATACTGCCTGATACAATGAGTGCATATCGAAGATTTTTTGATGAGAATGCGACTAATGGACGAAATGCCACGAATGCAAACATGGAACAGGATCTGTTTGACAAGGCACATCATGTTTGGATGTTAAACGAGTATTTTAAGGGCGGGATAGATTATTCCAGACAATGGTCGGATATGATCTGGGATTACGGAAAGCGTGCAATGACACATGTTGACGGTTTTACACTTAAGCGCTTTTTATACATGTATGATCATGCGGATGCAAAGTCAAAAAAACTTATAAGGAAAGAATTTACATCTTCTGTTAAGAGACGGTTTACAAAATGAGTTTAAGCATGTTAAAAAAACTCAACTCAATATTGGATAAGGGACAAAAGATACGTATATTGGGCCTTATGTTCATGATACTTCTTGGAGGTCTTTTGGAGACGGCAGGAGTATCTCTTGTGCTTCCCCTTATTGCGGCAGTGTTGGACGAGACCAGCTTTGCACAAAATAAATATGTTGTATATGCGATGAATCTTTTGGGGATAGGCAGTGTCAGAAATATGATATATATTCTTCTTGCATCACTTGCGATCATGTTTGTCATAAAGAATGCTTATCTCGTGTTTCTTACATATATCCAGTCAAAGTTTGTAAATAGAAATCGAAGCAGATATACCACGGACCTGTTATCTCAGTTTTTGAACAGACCTTATGAGTACTATCTGTATGCCGAGACATCTGTGATTGTCCGTACGATATACGGAGATATGGACAATGTATTCAATCTGCTACAGCAATGCATGAACCTTGCGGCAGAACTTGTTGTCAGTGTATGCCTTGGAATATTTCTGTTGATCGTTGACTTTAAGATGATGATAGTAATAGTCGGGCTTCTGGGACTGGTGACGGTTGTGATCATGAAGGTTATCAAGCCGAGACTTGGACGTGTCGGGGATGATGCCAGAGAGGCACAGGCCGGACTGTATAAATGGATACTTCAGCCGGTAACAGGAATAAAAGATGTTAAGGTGTTGAACAAGGAAGCCTATTGTACAGACAGATACAGAGAAAAGGCTACGGAATATGCGAATTATCAGGTTACTAATAATGTGCTTACAAATCTTCCGAGGCTTTTGATAGAAACCATAGCTATAGTAGGCATTCTGGCGTATGTTGGGGTTTCGATGGCAGCAGGAACCAAGATGAATGAGCTGTTGCCGCTCATATCGGCTTTCGCGCTTGCGGCTATGAGGCTTTTACCCAGTGTAAACCGAGTCAACACATATATGGCAAATATAGCCTACTATGAACCGGCTTTGAATTACATATATGAGAATGTGGATACAAAGGCTATCAGACAGCAGGTTAAGGAAGTCATGTCTGACAATGGATCAAAGCCTGTTGAACTTAAAAAGGAAATAAAACTATCGCATATAACATTTGCGTATCCCAATACAGACAAGAAGATATTTGATGATGCGGATATGCTGATACCTGTAGGTAAATCGGTTGGAGTCATGGGACCTTCAGGTTCTGGAAAGACGACTATCATAGATGTGCTTTTGGGACTTTTAAAGGTACAGGCAGGTTCTATAACCAGTGATGGAACTGATATATTTGAAAATTACGGATCGTGGCTTTCACATGTTGGATACATTCCTCAAACCATATACATGCTGGACGCTTCAATTAAAGAAAACATAGCGTTTGGAGTGGAAACAGACAAAATAGATGAAGAACGAGTATGGCAGGTTCTAAGGCAGGCTCAGATGGAAGAATTTGTCAAAGAACATCCTGATGGACTTGAAAGCCAGATAGGTGAGAGAGGTATACGTATATCGGGGGGCCAGAGACAAAGACTTGGTATTGCAAGAGCTCTTTATCATGATCCGGAGCTTCTGATATTTGATGAGGCAACATCTGCTCTTGATAATGATACCGAAAGTGCGATCATGGAAGCGGTGGATGCTCTTCACGGACAGAAGACTCTGGTGATCATAGCTCACAGGTTGAGGACAATAGAAAACTGCGACATCATATATGAAGTTAAGGATGGTAAGATATGCAGATCATCAAAGGATATGACAAAGCAGCAAATATAATATATTACATAGCTGTTATGATCCACATAGCTATCATGTGTGTGGGGTACAGTGTCTGGGAGATACCACTTAGAGGGAGACTTATGCAGCTTGCCTTTTTACTGTGTTGTGTAAAGATACTCATGACACGATATGAGAAGGCGGAATGGATACTGATAGCTGTAGTTGGAGCTCTTTCAATAGCCAGCTACATATGTACGAAAGAGAAGTATGTTGTATATGTTGCGGTGCTCATAATAGCGGCCAGAAATGCTGATATGAGATTCATCTTAAAAGCTATACTCGGAAGCGTATTGGTATCTTTAAGTCTGGTTGTTATACTTTCGCTTGCAGGTGTTGGTGGAGATGTTTCGGAAACAAGAGATTTTGGTCGTAATATAGTTGAGACCAGATATATGCTGGGATTTTCACATGCGAATAATCTTCATGGTACGGTATGGTATGCAATTGCAATAATGATCATGTTGCTTAAGGATAAACTTGACTGGAAGTTCTATTCATTTGCATCTGTTGTTAATATCATTCTTTACTTCATGACCAGATCCAGGGCAGGTGTGGTTGTAGTTCAGCTGGTGATCATTGCCGGTGTGCTTTACAGATATTTTAACAAAGCGGTATTTGATAAGATCTGGATATATATATTGGGAGCGTTGGCGTATACAGGGACTATAGCGCTCACGCTGGTATCCGTAACAGTGAATCCGTGGACAGGATATGGAAAGATCCTAACCAAACTGAATGAAATACTCACATACAGGATCAAACTTGCTTATGAAAGTGCGTATATAGGTGACTGGAATGCCATGACTGTCGGCGGAAGTCATAAAGATACGATTGATAACGGATTTGTGGCAGTGCCTGCTGACTATGGGTATGTGATAGCTATATTGTTTGTTGTCTTTATAGCATACCTGATCTTTAAAACATACAAAAACAAAGAAGGAATTCTTTATGTTACATTGATGTCAGCGGTTTTTTATACGTTCATGGAAAGATCCTATATGATCAACAATGCTTACTTGCTTAGCAATCTTATATATATAGTGGCTATGGTGATGGCTGCGGGAAGAATAAACGGAGAGTGTTTGGATACTGCTGATAAAGCAGTTGCTAATAAAGAATAATTAAGAGATTTAAGAATCGAGTGTCTGAAACTATGAGAATTGCAATGATAGGGGCAGAACGACTGCCTTCAAGAGAAAACGGAACAGATGTGGCAATAAAAGAACTGTCTGTAAGGATGGCTGCACTTGATCATACTGTCACAGTATACAATCACAGAGGTGTTAAGAATGTAGGCTATAATAACATTAACACTCCTACAAAAGACAAATATGATTATGAGGGCGTTCATGTAAGGACTGCATTCACAATAAAGAATAAACTGGTCAATTCACAGTTGTATTACTATTTTGCCACACTGAAAGCATGCAAGAGCAATTGTAATGTGATCCACTATTTTGGTGAAGCATCCGGCGATGTTCTTCAGATGGCTAAGAAAAAAGGAAAAAAGTGTGTTGTCACGATAGATGGTCTTGACTGGAAACGTTATAAAAACGGAAGTGGCATGGCAAGGAAGCTTAAACTGGCTGAAAAAAAGATCATTCAGTTTGCCGATAAGATAATCGTTACATCCGAGGATGATGCCAAATACTTTAAGGAGACATACAACAGAAGTGTTGCTTTTATTCAAAACGGTATAAATGAACCGGTATACAGTGCTCCGAAGGTAATAAAGCTTAAGCATGCTTTGAACGGAGAAGATTATATACTTTATGTGGGACGTATATCTCCCGAAAAAGAAATCCATACTCTTATCGAGGCATATTCAAAGAGCGGGATAGAGGCACCACTGGTGTTAGCAGGAAGCGGTGATCATTCTGATAATTATTATCAGACCATCAAAGCATTTGTTGACAAGTTTAATGATAAGACAATGCGTGCTCGCAGAAAAGCAAGGATCATCATGACGGGACTTGCACAGGGGCGAGAACTGGAAGAGTTGTATGGTAACGCAGTAATGTTTGTTTTGCCAAGTACTGTCGAAGGCATGTCAATTGCTCTGGCTGAGGCAATGAGTTACGGAAATATATGTCTTGTAAGTGATATACCGCAGAACAACGTCGTTGTTAGTCAGCATGGATTCTGTTTCCCGGCAGGAGATATGGAAAGTTTAAGAGATTCCTTGAGAGGTATCATAAGCAACTTAAGGGATATACGTGAAAGCGATGATTATACCAAAGAAGCGATTGGTATGCATGCTATCAGGAATTTCAGGTGGGATGAGACTGTAAAAAAGACACTTGAAGTTTATCAGACACTTGGTATCAGAGAATGATAAAATACTCCATCATAATACCGGTCTACAATATAGAGGATTACGTTGAAAAAACAATGGACTCTCTGATAAATGTACCGGATAACACAGAGATCATAATAATAAATGACGGTTCCACTGATAACACCTGGAAGAATGTCGAAAGCTATGTGGCCGGTCATGATCTTAGAGACATTCAGTTGCTCACGCAGCCGAATGCCGGAGTCAGTGTTGCCAGAAACACGGGGATAGAAGCTGCTAAAGGAGAGTATCTTATATTTGTGGACGGTGATGATATCTGTAAAGAAGGTTTTATAGATATTATTGATCGTGCAACAGGATGCGAACCGGATATGATCGTATGGAGATTCTGTACTGATTATGGAACGCGAACCAAGGAATCACAGGAAAGATTTGATAAAGATATATATTCTGCAAGAGAATTTGCGACATCTTTACTTAAGGGTATAAACAGGATCCGTATAGGATCGTTTGCTGTAAAGAAGCATCTTATAGAAGAGGCTGGCATACGATTTACGGAAGGCTGCGCCATATGTGAAGATGTAGAGTTTATGTATAAAGCGGTTTTATCTTCTGAATCGATAGCAGCGGTTAATGACATATGTTATACATATGTGAAACGTGAAGGATCTGCCATGAATACTGGGGATATGCGTTTCTTTCAGGCTCCGATCGCAATACAGAGGATATTTGGATTCGCTGATATGTACTGTTCGGATATCATGGACGAGTATATAGAGGACAGCTTGAAATACGGACTGTATATCACACATTGCATGTACAGTTTTGATTCCTGCTTAAGATATGTAAAAAACAGCGCCGATAGAAGAAATTTCTTAAGGCGCTACTTTGATGAATACGGAAATATTGAAGATTATATAAAAAGAGCAGAAAAAAAGATGAAATATAAGCCAGAGATATTTTCGGCAAGAAGACTCGGGATTTTCCTGTTTAGCAGGAGAATATATGCAGTATATATATATTGGATGAATAAGAGAGCAGCTTAGCAGAAGGGGAAATATGTCAGATTCAAATATACACGGTGTTGTGATAACCGGACCGACAGGTGCCATAGGCATTGCATTAATAAAGAAGTGCATCGAGAATGATATTGATGTTTTGGCTATATGCCACAGGGGATCAAAACGTATAAAGAGTATTCCTGCTGATGATCATGTTTTAATAGTGGAAGCAAGCCTGGATGAATATGATGATCTTTATAATGATTCTGTGACCGATAAAGGTAAATACGAAGTTTTTATTCATCTGGCATGGAACGGGACATTTGGGGACTCAAGAAATAACATGCTGTTGCAGTCCGACAATATAAAATATGCTTTAAGTGCAGTAGAACTGGCAGGCAGGCTTGGCTGCAAGGCGTTTATAGGAGCTGGATCACAGGCGGAATACGGACGTGTAGATAAGCCGCTGAGACCTGATACGCCGGTCTTTCCGGAAAATGGCTATGGCATGGCAAAACTGGCAGCAGGTCAGATGACAAGGATAAGATGCGAGCAGCTTGGGATCAAACATATATGGACCAGGATATTAAGCGTATATGGTCCGTATGACGGTGAATATACAATGGTGATGTCAACGCTTAAGAAGATGTTAAACGGTGAAGAGACGCACTTTACAGCCGGTGAACAGATCTGGGATTATCTTTACAGTGAAGATGCCGCAGATATGATGCTATATTTGGCAGAATCAGCCAAACATGGTACAATATGTTGTGTTGGAAGCGGCGAAGCCAGACCGCTTAAGGATTACATCACAGACATGTATGAGGCGACTGGATGCAAAGCTCGTCTTGGTATCGGAGACATACCTTACAATGATAAGCAGGTCATGTGTCTGTGTGTTGATAAAGAATGTGTTCTGCAGGGAAAGAAGACAGAGTTTTCTGAGGGTATAAGGAATTGTATAAGGTATCTGTCGTAGTACCAATCTATAACGTTGAACAGTATGTCGGTAAATGTGTAGACAGCATACTTGGTCAGACATATAAGGATTATGAATTAATACTTGTTGATGATGGATCTTTAGATGGATCAGGTAAGATTGCCGATGAATATGCGTTATCTGATGACAGGATAACAGCATATCATAAAGAAAACGGTGGATTATCTGATGCAAGAAATTACGGATTGGACAGAGCTAGAGGAGAGTATATCTGCTTTATAGATTCGGATGACTGGATCGAGGATAATTATCTTTATGAGTTGGTAAGGCTGATGGATGAATATCAGGCTGATGTTGTTATATGTGATTACAAATCCAACAGCGGAGAGGGTGTAATATCTCAGCCGGATAAAGAAGAAATTACACAAGAGAGCGGAATTGAGGCTATAGATAACATATGGGGAAGTCGCTATTCCGAATATGTCGTTGCCTGGAATAAAATGTACAGACGTACGGTGTTTAATGATATAAGATACACTGTCGGCATGATCCATGAGGATGAGGCGATATGTGCAGATATATATTGCCATGCATCAAAAGTGGTAAGAACAAACAAGATTCTCTACAATTATCGCGTCAATAATTCGACCAGCATAATGACGACGGGTTACAGCTTGAAAAGACTGGATATATTAAAGGCAATAGAGATCCGAATGGATATACTCAAAAACCGTGGTCTTCAGAAATACTATGAGAAAGACAGCTTTAAGTATCTGTACAAGATAATACTAAATGAGCTGGAAGTAAAAAAACTGGACGGAGACAATACTCAGATAATTAAGGAACTCAAGCGGAAATATTGGAATAAGTATCGAGAATCATTAAGCTTTGACTGGAGTATAAAGCGAAAGATAGCCATGCTTTTCTTTGGGATAATTCCCAAAGCATATTTATTAAGATATAAAAGGAACAGCAAATAAGTGTTTAAAAGATATAAAGAATCAGTTAAAAAGATATTTTATGTATTTGATAAGAAGCAGAAGAGAAGCATTTTTTTTCTGCTTGTTGTCATAGTAATCGGTGCATTGTTTGAACTTTTGGGTGTAACGGCCGTTTTGCCGTTCATTACCATGGCATTGTCACCAAATACATTAAATAAGAATGAGAGTCTCAGGGCTTTATATAATTTTCTTCATATGAGCAGCCCGACGATATTTCTTGCGGTTCTTGCTGGGATACTTATAGGTATATATTTGATTAAAAACATATATCTTGTATATATGAGCCATTCAATCTATAAATTTACCTACAGTAACCAGAGAAAACTGGCAGACAGATTACTGAAATGCTACCTGGAACAGCCGTATTCGTTCTTCTTAAACCAGAACAGTGCGGTTCTGATCCAGAATATAGGAACCGATGTTGTTCAGTTTTATGAGATCATACTTTGTTCAATGCAGCTTATAGTTGAAGTGATAGTGTGCTGCCTTTTGACAGGATATCTGTTTATAACCGACAAATCTATCAGTATAGGTGTTGTTGTGATACTGATAATGTTCTTCCTGCTTTTCTTTAAAGTCATTAAGAAGAAGATCAAGCTTCAGGGCGAGATCGTAAGGAAAAACAGACAGGGACAGACCAAATGGCTAATGCAGTCGTTTGGAGGCATCAAGGAGACAAAGATTGCTCAGAAGGAAGATTATTTCCTCGGACGATTTGATGCTGAGTATGAATCTTTTGCCAAGAATCATTGCTCATATCAGACACTTGCATATCTTCCAAAACCAGCGATGGAGACTGTTGTAATAGGGGCACTTTTATTTGTGGTAATGATCAAACTCCTGAGAGGTGTTGATAGTGTATACTTTGTCAGTACCATGTCTGTGTTTGCTGTTGCTGCATACAGACTGTTGCCTTCATTTAACAGGATTAGTGGTTATCTTAGCAGGATAATGTTTGATAAGGCAAGTATTGATGCAGTTTATAACGATCTTAAACTTGTCGAGCAATTAGAAGAAAAGAGAAAGAGTATTAAGGAAGAAGGAAAACTGACATTTAACAAAGAGGTTACCGTAAACGATATCTCTTACAGATATCCGAACACGGAAAATGATGTATTGTCTAAAGTCAGCTTAAGCATTCCGAAGAACAAATCTGTTGCATTTGTAGGACCTTCAGGAGCGGGAAAGACAACTCTTGCTGATATCATATTGGGAATACTTTATCAGCAGAGTGGAAGCATAGAGGTTGATGGTGTGTCTGTTCCCGAAGATTCTGTAGAATGGAAAAAGAAACTGGGATACATCCCTCAGGTTATATTCCTTATCGATGATACCATAAGAAACAATATCGCTTACGGTATCGGTAAAGATGATATAGATGAGAAACGAATAGATGAAGTGATTGAAGAAGCTCAGCTAAAGGACTTCATAGATACTCTTCCGGAGGGATTGGATACTGTTATCGGTGAGCGTGGAGTCAGATTATCCGGCGGACAAAGACAGAGGATAGGAATAGCAAGAGCCTTATATAACGATCCTGAAATATTAGTACTTGACGAGGCAACATCTGCTCTTGATACTGAGACCGAAACAGCCGTGATGGAAGCAATAGACAGCCTGAGCGGTAAAAAGACCTTAATCATAATAGCTCACAGACTCAGCACAATTGAAAATTGTGACATAGTATATGAAGTTAAGGACGGAAATGTCACCAGGCAGAGATAGGTTTATATGATGAAGAAACTGAAGAAACCGGATATAAAAAAGCATATAGCAGGAATTAAAGCTGATTTGATAATAGACAGGTTCAATTCCATTGAATGGATAGTGCTGGCGTGCATTCTTTTTTTGGTACTCGTTACATTATTCTATGGTGACAACCTTGGTATGTTTTTAACATATTATTGGAACAATGAGTCTTTTTTTACTACCGGTGACATAGGTTTTCTTGGAAATAACAGATTACCTTATGGTATAGTTCAGCAATGGTTCTGTGTTCTTTGGACTCTGCCTGTTAATCTGGTGAGCAGATTTGTGGATTTTGAGATCGCAAATGTGGTTACCGTGATATGGTTTAAACTGAGCATGGTCTTTGTGTTCACGCTATGCATGTCTGAAATGATTAAAGTCGGGAAACAGTTGGAGATCACGGAAGAACGTATAAAGTGGATGATACTGCTGTTTTGTTCAACCATACTAGTCGCTCTTCCGGTATTTCATATAGCACAATCAGATATTCTCTATACATATATCAGTCTGTTGGGAATTAGGAGTTTTCTGGAAAAAGATACCAAAAAGTTCATATTGTTTTTTGCAATGGCAGTATCATGTAAGGCGATAGCTGTTTTGGTATTCATTCCTTTAGTTTTATTACGAGAGAAAAGAATACTGTATATATTAAGAGATTCTGTATTGGGAGCATCTGTGTTTGTACTGGAACGTGTATGGTATAGGATTGTCGATAAGCTGAACATACTGTTGACCGGGAATCATATGATGGAGTCCTTAACTGTAACACGTGTTGTGGATGGTAATGAAGTTGCTGTTGAAAGATCTATGGATCAGGTCAATATCGACTTCTTTTCGCATTTTTATCATAAGGTTCTGTATTTTGAATTTCCTGCTATTAGAAAAGGATACACAGCGGCAGTATTAGTGGTATTGCTTGTTTTGCTTTATATATGGTGCTACGTCCAGAAAAAGGATAGCATTGATTGGAAACACAATTGTATATATGCGGTTGCGGTGGCTTGGCTCATATTCTTTATAAACGCATCACCATCACCGTATTGGATCGTTACAATGTTTCCTACATGGTTCTTATTGATGTTTATGCAACCTGAACGATTAAAGACAAATCTTTTGCTGGAAAATGCATTTACACTTACCATGTTTCTTGTATATGTTGTCAACACGGACTGGGTGTATGGCGGACCGGGGAATCTTGATTATCTTCTTTTAAAGGGACTCCTTAAGGAAGGACATGATTCTGTAAACGGACCTTATGTTGCAAGATATCTTAATAACCTTGGAATAGAAAGCGTTATGAATGTGATAACAGCAATATGTTTGGCTGTATCTATAGGATTGATGGTTATAAATCATCGCAAAGTAACTGTTAGTGACGAGATGACAGCAGACGATGAAAGAAAGATCATGCACGGTTTTTCTGTATGGCAGATATCTGTTCTTGCAATATGGTATGTGATAAATGTTTGGGTAGTACAGAGATGGTGATATGGAAAATATGAAAGTAAGTATAATCACTGTTTGTTATAACAGTGAGAAAACTATACGCAGAACCATAGAAAGTGTCCTTTATCAGACATATAATAATATTGAGTATATCATAGTAGACGGTGCTTCAAAAGACGGGACGATAAACATAGTCAATGAATACAAAGAAGCTTTTAAAGAACGATTGATCGTAGTGTCTGAACCGGATGACGGAATATACTATGCCATGAATAAGGGCATAAGATTATCAACAGGTAAGTTGATAGGAATCATAAACAGCGATGACTGGTATGAAGAGGATGCCATAGAAAAGATAGTCAGGAACTATAATGAAAGACATGTGAGTAAATATGAAGTTTACTATGGTATGACTGGTATCATAAAAAATGGTAATCTGTTAACTATATCAAAATCATCACATGAAAAACTTGAAGAAGATATGATATCGCATCCATCATGTTTTATCACTAAAGAAACGTATGAGAAGTATGGAGCATATGATATAAGATATCCTTGTGTTGCAGATTATGATCTTATGCTCAGATATAAGAGAAATGATACTGTCAGGTTCATACCTGTAGAGGAACACATTGCTAATTTTACTGTTGGTGGGATGAGCAGTACAGGCAAAGCATATATCGATCTTTTGAAACTTAGAGTTAATTATGGAAAGATAGCAAGAACAGAGGCAAAAAAAGAGATCATTAAAGCTAAAATTGCCATATGGATGGAAAAACATGGCATGAAACCGATAGAATTCAGAAAGAGATGATATGAAAAGAGCGCTTGTGACAGGAGGGACGAGAGATGATGTTGCTCCGATTGCGGTTTTTATTAAGAATATAAGAGATACCAACAGTCATCTGTTTGATGAGATTGTGGTATACCATGATGGGATAAAGAAAAAGAATCAGGATCTTATTAACTCCATCTTTAAGACCAGATTCATAGAGTATGACTACAAACCAAAGACTAAAAATGATGAGGTTATTTCATACTTTTCCAGAATGGTTTATTGCAAATATGAGTGCTTTGCCCTTTTAAATGATTATGATGAAGTAGTATGGAGCGATTATGATGTTGTCGTTCAGGATAAGTTGGATGATTTTTGTACCATAGAAAATGACAATCTAAATATGCTCAATTGCGGTGATGGACTAAAAGCCATGTTTTATAAGGACATAACCCACAAAGAGATATTAAACTATGATCTTGATACTGACGGAATAACAACTGCTCTGTTTGCAATATCAAATAAACTGAAGCGATATAATGAGATTCACAGATGGTGCTATGATAAAACAACAGAGTGGGGAGATGACCTGTATCTTCCCGAACAATGTATATTTGCCTTAGCGGTACAGGAATTTCAAATACCAATAAAACACTTTGATTTTAATGAATATGCCTGCTTTCCGACGAAAGCTGGTGGCGGAGAGAAGATACTTCATGCTGCAGGACCTGTAAAATTCTGGAACGGAATGAACAATGACACATGGAATAAGAATTATGAAGCATGGTTAAAACTTGGAGGAACACGTTATAGTGATTTTAGGAAGAAGTTAAAACGAAAGTATCTTTTCGTTGTCACAAGACTGGCTGGAATAAGACACAAAGAACATGGATGAAAAAGTATGAAGAAGATAGAATTACTTGATTGTACCCTTCGTGACGGTGGTTATGTTAATGATTGGGAATTCGGCCATGACAACATAGTGATCCTTTTTGAACGTTTGGTGAGTTCTGAAGTCGATTATATAGAAATCGGCTTTATGGACGACAGGCGCACTTATGACGTAAATCGAAGTATAGCGCCAGGATCATCAGCAATGAATGAACTCTATGCAGGATTGGACAAGAAAAATGCTTTTGTTGTGGGCATGATAGATTATGGTACATGTGACATATCCTTGATCCAGCCACAATCTGAAACTATCATGGATGGCATAAGAGTCATTTTCAAAAAAGAGAAGATGCATGGTGCGATAGCATATATGAAACAGATTAAAGAGCGCGGATATAAGGTCTTTTGCCAGGCTGTTTCAATCACCAGCTATAATGACTCAGAACTTGAAGAATTAATTGGATTGGTGAACGATCTTGATCCTTATGCTTTTTCATTAGTAGATACTTATGGGTTGCTTCATAAAGAGCAGCTGATGCATTACTATAACTTTGCAAATATTCATCTGAATGAGAATATAAAACTCGGCTACCATGCACATAACAATTTCCAGCTTGCTTTCGCCAATTGTGTGGAACTTATAGAATCCTTTGATAATACCAGAGATCTGTTGGTAGATGGAACCTTATATGGCATGGGAAAGAGTGCTGGAAATGCACCGATCGAACTTCTTGCGAATTACATGAATACACATCTTGATAGGCATTATCATGTCAATCAGCTTCTCGAAGCTATAGATGTCACCATAATGGATATCTATAAGAGAATTCCTTGGGGATACAACATGAAGTTTTTTGTATCAGCTTCCAATGATTGTCATCCAAACTATGTGACGTATCTGATGGATAAAAAGAAACTCTCCATGAGCTCGATAAATCATATACTAGCAAAACTGGAGGGGGACAAAAAGCTTCTATATGATCAGGACTATATAGAAAGCCTGTATCTTCAGTATCAGAACCGAGAGTGTGATGATAAAGTCGATTTTGATGCGCTGAAAAAGGAACTTTACGGAAAGCGAATTCTCCTTCTTGGGCCTGGAAAACGGATATATTCAGAAAAAGACAGAGTCGATGCATATATACAGGATAATGAGCCTACAATAATTTCCATCAACTTTATTCCTGAAGAATATCCGGTTGAGTATGCTTTTTTGAGTAACTCCAAAAGATATGTTGCCCAGGCTACAAAGATCAGTCATAAGGATGTAAAGCTTATAGCAACATCTAATGTAACCAAGGCAGAGGGACACTTTGATTATATGTTCTCTTATAGCAAACTTTTGGATGAAGATGCTCTTATTGCAGATAATCCTATGATCATGTTGATTAGGCTTTTAAAAGATATGAATGTTGAAAGTATTGCTCTTGCCGGATTTGATGGATATGAGAAGACCGCATTACCTAATTATATCAACGCCAATATGGAGCATACCTTCAGTAAAGAACTAGCAATGGAGATCAATGAGGATGTTCGTAAGGGCATGAAGAAGCTTGATCTTGGCAATTCAATAGTATATGTTACAAATTCACTGTATGAATAAGACGGAGAATAATTTTGAAGATAAAAGTATCTGACTATATTGCACAATTTATGGTTGAGCATGGTGTTGAGCATGTATTTACTGTGACCGGTGGAGGTGCCATGCATCTTAACGATTCTTTTGGACATAAGGAAGGACTTAAGTGCATATACAACCATCATGAACAGGCCTGCTCAATAGCTGCGGAAGGATATGCCAGATTGACAGATAAAGTAGCATTGGTATGTGTGACTTCAGGTCCCGGTGGAACAAATGCGATAACCGGAGTTATAGGGGGATGGCAGGATTCCATTCCTATGTTCATAGTATCAGGGCAGGTAAAAAGAGAAACAACCACATGGGCTACAGATGTTCCGCTTCGTCAGTTGGGTGATCAGGAGTTTCAAATAGCCGATGTGGCCAAGCATATGACAAAATATGCGGTAATGATAACAGAACCTAAGGATATAAGATATCATCTTGAGAAAGCCTGGTATCTGTGTAACAACGGAAGAAAGGGACCTGTATGGCTGGATATACCACTTGATGTACAGGCGGCTATAGTAGAAACCGATGAATTGAGGACATACGATTCTGCTGAAGATTGTAAAGAAGTACCGGTTTATGATAAATCACTAACAAAACAGATTTTGGAAAAGATAAAAGAAGCAAAACGGCCGGTTATACTTGTGGGAACCGGAGTACGTCTTGCCGGGGCATATGAATTGTTGCATAAGGTTGTAGAAGGATTAAAGATACCGGTTGTTACGGCATGGAATGCACATGATCTTATGGCTGATGATGATCCATGCTATGTTGGAAGACCTGGAAGCGTCGGAACCAGAGGAGGCAATTTCGTTATACAGAATGCTGATCTGCTTATAGTATTTGGTTGTCGCATGAATATCCGAATGATCACTTATAACTATAAGTGTTTTGCGAAGAATGCATACAAGATAGTTGTTGATATAGATGAAGCAGAGTTAAGGAAACCTACTGTTAAAGTAGATATGCCGGTTCATGCAAATCTTAAAGATGTATTAGAAGATATAAATCATGCGTTAAATGATTCAGACTTAAATGAAGGACAACACTTATTAGAAAAAAAGGAATGGCTAAAATGGTGCAGAGATATAAATGACAAGTATCCGGCAACATTACCGAAATATTCTCAAAATGACAAACCTTTGAATCCTTATTACTTTATTGATGTATTTAGTAAATCCTGGTCCGATAAAGAAAGAGTAATATGTGGAAATGGAGGTGCGTGTGTTATCACATTCCAGGCGGCTCATATAAAGAATGGCCAGAGATTATTCACTAATTCGGGATGTGCTGCTATGGGATACGGTTTTCCGGCATCCATTGGTTGTGCTGTAGCTGAGAAAAGCAACAGAGTCATATGTATAGATGGTGATGGAAGTTTTCAGATGAATATTCAGGAACTCCAGACAGTCGTATATAACAAACTGAACCTTAAGATAGTTATATTGAATAACAATGGATACCATTCTATACGTCAGACACAGAACAATCTTTTTGATCCTCCGCTTGTTGGTGTGTGTGATGGAAATGGTATAAGTTTCCCGGATATGGAAAAGATTGCATATGCATATGGAATACCGTATGTAAGAATTGATTCAACAACAAGTATTGAATCAGGTCTTCAAAATGTGTACAACACAGGTGGACCGGTTATCTGTGAAGTTATAGTTGACGAGAAACAGAACTTTGAACCGAAACTGTCGTCAAAGCGACTTCCTGATGGGACTATGGTATCACCTGAGATAGATGACATGTATCCGTTTCTGGATAGAGAAGAGTATGACAGGAATCACATATTAATGTGAGAATAGTATATGATGGAAACTATTTGATTTAGCAGGTATAGATGAATAGAAGAATACGGAAACAATATAATATTTAATAGAAGCTAGATACGATAATTATTTAGCATATATATTTGTTGAATTAATGGAAATACTATGGTGGGAATTTGGCATTTAATTTCTAACGCATAATAAAATATATTGAATTCTTTTAAGAGGTATAGTTTATGTTGTTCAACCAGGGGCAATTTTTGGTGTTTATGCCGTTGTTTTTGATTCTATATTATCTATTTCCGCAAAAAGCACAAAAAACAGTTTTGATTCTGGGATGCATATACTTTGCTTTTTGTCAAGGTTTAATTGCGTTATGTGCTATCTTTCTAACTACAATACTCACATTCTTTTTTTCTAGAATAGTTAACAAGAATAGAAATCTATTAAAGCAATTGTCATATGGAATGATTATCATTCTTGTGTGTATGTTAGTTCTATGTAGACTAAGATTTTTCACCCCATTAGGTATGTCATTTTATTTACTGAGAATCATAGCATATGTTATCGATGTTAAAAAAGGTCAAGATCCAGAGTTAAGATTAGATAACATTTTTCTAATAGTTGCTTTTTTCCCGATATTACCTGCGGGACCAATAGAGAGACGGGAAAACTTGATACGACAGATGGCATTTCCAAAATATTGGAATCCTCAAAGAGCGTATTACGGTGGGATAATACTTCTGATAGGGTATTCTATGAAGTATATAATTGCTGACAGATTAGCAGTGATTGTAGACAAAGTTTTTATGGATTACTTAACCTATTCAGGCAGTATATGTTTGCTCATAGCGTTTGTTTATTCAGTTCAGATTTACTGTGACTTTGCGGGTTATAGTTATATAGCAATAGGATTGTGTGAACTGATGGGGGTAAGTATAACTGAGAATTTTACCAGACCTTATTTTTCTTTAACTATTAAAGAGTTTTGGAGAAGATGGCATATAAGCTTGAGCCAATGGCTTAGAGACTATATCTATATTCCGTTAGGAGGGAATAAGAAAGGGGTTATAAGGCAATATATAAGTATTTTGGTTACTTTTATGATTAGTGGATTTTGGCATGGGAGCGGCAGTCATTTTATAGTTTGGGGACTATTACATGGGTTTTATCAGATTATAGAGAACTGTTTTCAAAAAGCAAAAATGTATTTTGGCTTAACAAACACTCCTAAATTTCTAAAATCTATAGTCGTATTTTTATGTGTTGTATTTGCATGGATATTTTTTAGAGCACCTACCACAGGAGATGCATATAATTTTGTAATGCATATTTGCAATGAATTTAGAATAGGAGATTTGGGGTCGCAGATATTGAATTTGGGATGGGGGAGAATGCAAATTGTAGGTCTTCTAATATCTATAGTTATCCTTTTTGTTATAGAGTGGTTAATAGAACGAGGAAGCCTATCTTTAACTAAGTTTTTTCTGTATCCATTGTGGATTCGAACGATGATTTGTTATGGCTTGATGATTGAGATAGTTATCTGTTTAGTTCAGTGCTATGGTATGCAACAAAAAGCAAATTTTATCTATGCAGGATTTTAATATTATGAAGTCAAAAAATGCTTTATTAGTTTTCGTGTTTTGGATAGGCTTTGTAGTGATTCTTTTATTGGTGGATCTGGTATCACTTTCAAAACGTGGCGATGAGGTTTTAGGAAGGATATTCTTTTCAACAGGCTATAAAGAGTTGGGGTCTTCTGAAATTTGTCCCGCTATAATATCAACAGAGAAGGCCAATGGATATACAAAACTGATTATTGGTGATTCAGTATGTCACCAAGTATTTAATGGTTTTCAAGAAGAAAATGCAGATTATTTGTTTTTGGGAACTAATCAGGCCATTACCATCGATGGTCAATACATTTTAGCTAAAAGCTTTATAGTCAATCATGAAAATGTTTCAGATATATATTTAATAGTTTTACCAACTAGTTTTAAAGGAGACTCTTGTAGTGAATTAAGTTATAGTTATTTAGTTGAACCTTTTGGGAAAATGGGTAAGTTGGATTATCTTTCTGAAGATACGATAAAAAGAATGAAAGACTATTATGGGAGTATATTTTTAAAAAAATCAATTATAAGATTTGTTGATGGTTCTTCAATCAATAACAAACTCTTTTTATTTCATAATCAGAAAAAACATTCAAACGAGATCAGTTCTTATAAAGCTTTGAGTGATGAGGCAAGGTTTTATATTATCAGATTATGGGAAGAATGCGAAAATGAAGGGATAGAATTTCACATATTATCGAGTCCAATATGTAGATCATTAGCTAATGAGGCTTCCATAGATGAATTGTATGGTGAAATAAGAAATACGGATTTAGAACCTATTTTTGAAAAATATTTTTTAAGTATATCTTACTATCCGCAAGAGTTGTTTAGTGATGGCATACATTTTAAACAAGAATACGCAACAAAAGACAACTTAAAAACATATATATATGATTTACAAAAAAAGTCAGGTGAATTAGAAGGATTGTTAGTCGAGTGAATGGTTGGTTAACTTGAGATTTATAGTAAACCGGAGAATTATGATGTCTTTAATGTGTTACTTGAACTAAAGTGGAGATGAAACAAGCATGCATCGTATCAGATGCTATAGTAGCTGATAATATACATTCTGTGAACGAGTCCTTCTTTTGAGAGTTGTGGGTTTGTCAATAATGAAAGAAAACATATCTTGGGAGTTATACGAAAGATACAATTATATAATCAGATATCTGAAATATCGAAGAAATCAAGTGGCAGAGAAAGTATGTGGACATGAATATTGGCCATTGCCAAATTATGAGGCAGGGAAAAAACTTTTGTCATTGAAAAAAACTAATGAATTGATAGGGGAATATATCGAAATCGGAAATCCAGCTTGGGTAGGTCGCATGGGCGGAACAGAGATGAATATGATCTTCGAGGTTCTGAAGCATCGATTCCATCCGGAATATGATAATCGAGCTCATGCAGTAGAATGTTTGTGTGAATTGTCTGGTTTTTTTCCAAATGATATTGAAATGGGCGACAGATTCGTTGATCTGATGTTGAGTTGTTGTGGAGATATTGATCTGCAGGCCGCCTGGGGAAGGTATATGGCAGATTTTATATACAAAAAATATCAGAAGAACACTATCCTTACGGGACTAGATAGGATTGAGCCTTGGAATATGTATAAAAGCAGATCATCAGTATTGCCATGGAGTCATGCATTAAAAGGGAAAAAGGTCCTTGTTATACATCCTTTTGCTGAATCGATAGAGAGACAGTATTTAGAAAACAGAACTAGGATTTTCAAAAACATATATGATGCGGATAATATCTTGCCAGAATTTGAACTTCATACTATAAAGGCTGTCCAGACATTAGCAGGTGAGAAAGACGCGCGGTTTAAAGACTGGTTTGAAGCATTGGACTGGATGACGGAGGAATGTAGAACAAAAGTATTTGATGTCGCGATAATTGGATGTGGAGCATATGGATATCCTTTGGCATCAAGAATCAAGGCCATGGGGAAATGTGCAATTCACCTTGCGGGAGCGACGCAGCTTTTATTTGGAATAACTGGGAGGAGATGGGAAGTGGAACACATATATAAGGATTTTCGGGAGAACGTGATAAATGAGTACTGGATTAGACCAGATGCTAGAGAGAGTATAGTAAATAAAGATAAGGTTGAGGATGCCTGTTATTGGTGATTTGGATTGATTGGGGAAAAAGATGCAAAATATTAAAACTTTCATCAGGATGTTCAAACAACTAAATGAGATATTCACACAGAAAGAAAAGAGAAAGGCATTTATGATTGCTTTACTCTCTCTTATCAGTGCTTTTTTTGAGATGTTAGGAGTGAGTGCTATTTTACCGCTTGTATTAGCATTGTTACAGCCAGCTACATTAATGTCATATCCTAAGATTATTGCTGTACTTGATTTCTTGAAGATAGAGACCGAAAGAGGGATGATTCTGTTTGTTGGCATAGGCGTGATAATAATATATGTTATTAAGAATTTATATATTGTCATATTCAACGGGTATAGGTTGAGGTTCCGAAATCGCCTTGAGAATAAACTAGCAATATTAATGTTAGATTCGTATATACACAGACCGTATACTTTTTTTCTTAGAGCAAACAGTGGTGAAATCATTAGAGGCGTAACTAATGATAATGCTGCTGTGGTTACCGTATTGGATTCATATTGTGGACTCGTCAATGAAGGAGCAACCTGCATCATGATAGGTGTTGTTTTGGTGATGATTAATCCTTTAATGGCAATAACTGTGTTAGTATTGGCTGGAATGATATCGATTTTAACTGTTTTGATTCTCAAAAAGAAAGTTGCTCACTACGCGGTAGAAACAAGAGAAGCTTTTGCAGAAAGGTTCAAATGTGTAAATGAAACTATAAATGGAATAAAGGATATCAATGTCATGAGAAGGCAGGATGTCTTTTTAGATAGATTTTCCAAGATATCGTTTATAGCCTGTGAAAACAATACGAAATACCTGTGGACTTCAATGCTGCCAAGTCGTGTGATAGAGACGATTTTTCTAAGTGGTCTAATATTAATCATCTTAGCTTTGTATAAAGAAAATACGGACATGACTGTTATAGCAGCACAGTTTAGTGCATTGGCTGTAGCGGCGATTAGAATTTTGCCGGCTATATCCAATATATCTGGATCTGTTAATGCCCTTGTATTCAACAGGCCTGCTTTTGAGAGCGCATATGATAATATAGTTAAAACTGGATTGAGATCAAAACACATAGATAAGAAAAAAAATAGAGATGTATTAAATAAGGTTGAGTTACAAGAAACCGTAGTGATAAATAATATAAGATGGAAATATAGTGACGATCAACCAGATATACTATCCGATTTGAATTTGCAGATAAAGAAAGGTGAATCAATTGGAATTATTGGTGAATCTGGGGCTGGAAAGACGACATTGGCGGATGTGATTTTGGGTATATTAGAGCCTCAAAGTGGAAAGGTTGAGGCAGACGGAAGAAGCATTTACGAAGAAGATACTGCATGGTGGAAAATGATAGGATATGTTCCGCAGAATGTGTTCTTGCTCGATGATACAATCAAGAATAACATTCTTTTTGGAATAGCAGAAGAGGAACTTGATGAGGAGAGATTGGATTCTGCTATTGATAAAGCGCAGTTAAGAAATTTCGTGGAATCGCAGAAAGATGGTGTGGAAACTGTTTTAGGAGAGAGAGGAGTCAGAATATCAGGAGGTCAGAGACAAAGAATTGCAATTGCTAGAGCGTTGTATTATGATCCAGATGTTTTGGTATTAGATGAAGCAACATCAGCATTGGATAATGAAACTGAAAATGCTGTGATAGATGCGATAAATGCGTTGCAGGGAGAGAAAACGCTGATTATAATAGCTCATAGGTTATCTACAATTGAAAAATGTGATAAGATTGTCAGAATTGAGAATGGTAAAGCTATTAGCGTTATGCAATGATAACAAACTTAAAAATGTGAAATTGGTACGATAGTGTAATAAAGGAATTTAAAGAGTAAGGTTTAGCACCACATGAAGAAAATACGAATAAAAATGGTTGATTGGTATCCGGGATATGATCCTGAAAAAGATGATTTAACTAGGATACTAAAAGAACGTTATGAAGTAGAATACACAGATAATCCGGATTATTTGATATGCGGAGTATATGGAGAAGTGTTAGGAAAGCATGCTTTGAAGTATGATGCAATAAGGATTTTTTTTACTGGAGAAGCGGTATCATCTAATTTCAATTATTATGATTACGCGGTGGGATTTGATGATATAACTTGGGGGGACAGGTATTTTAGAATGCCGTTATGCTGTTTGACATGTGATAGTAGGCGAAAAGAGTTAATTAAAGAGAAAGAAAACTTTAATGAAGAGGAGTTAAAACAAAAAGACTTATTTGCTAATTTCATTTATTCAAATAAATTTGGTTCTAAATATCGAGAGGAATTCTTTCGACTTTTGAGTTCATATAAGAATGTGGCTTCAGCCGGAGGATTCCTCAATAACATGGACGGTTATAGATGTGAAGATAAGATAGATTTTATGCGACGTTGTAAGTTTTCTATAGCGTTTGAGAATGGAATGTATAAAGGTTATACGACGGAGAAAATTGTTGATGCGTTTGCTGCACATACCATACCTATTTATTGGGGCAATCCAGACATTGGCAAGGACTTTGATGAGCGGTCATTTATTAATTGTCACAACTATAATTCATTTGACGAAGTAATAGAAATAGTAAAAGAATTAGATAGTAATGATGATCTTTATATTGAAATGATGCAAAGGAATCCGTTTGTTTACAGTTTTGATGAACGGCAAAAAGAATATGAAAACTTTCTATATAATATTTTTGATCAAGATGTTAATGATGCGTATAGGAGAAATCAATCTTTATTTGGCTCCAGACTAGAAAACGTCGAGAGAAAGAAAATTCAATGTTATCCTGTATCACATATATATTCAAACAGAATAACAGACAGATTACATTTTTTATATGAAAGGGTAAGGACAAAACAATGAATATTAGAGAATTAGCGTGGAATATGTTGCCAGGATTTCTTAAGAAAATTAGACATACATGGGTATTAGGTAAAATCGGTCAGTATTCTGAAGATGACAACTTCCTGTATGATTATAGAATTCTTAGTAGATTATATATGAATAGTTATTCTCAGCATGGACAGGATGCCTTTGTTTTCTATTTACTTTTTGGCGGGAAAAAAGAGGGTGTATTCCTTGACATTGGAGCAAACGACCCTATCGCGATAAGTAACACACTTTTGCTAGAAGAAAATGGGTGGTCAGGTTATGCGTTTGAGCCAATTAAACGCTTAGCTGATAAGTGGAGTGAAAGTCGAAAAACGCCTTGTTATAATATTGCTTTGGGGGCTGAAAAAAAGAAGGTGTTGTTTTCCGAAAGCCAATTGGATTATTTAAGTGGTATAGGCGTTACGGATATGGTGGAGAGTCAGTATGAAATTCAACAGGATACTGTGACATCATTTCTTGTTGATAAAGGGATAAATAAAATAGATGTAGCGTTTATTGATGTTGAAGGATATGAGATGGAGGTGCTTAAGGGTATAGATTTTGAAAAACTGGATATAAAATGCTTTTGTATAGAGAATAACAGAAAAAGTGAAATCATCCCAGACAAAACCATGAGAAAATTCCTTATAGACAGAGGGTACAAATTGATTGCAAGGCTAACAATAGATGATGTTTTTGTAAAGTCGGATTTAATTAAATGATTAGCGAAACAGAATATGCTCCAGTTATAATCACTACATTGAATAGGTATGACAAACTTAGAAGTTGCCTAGAATCATTATCCTTGAATTCTGGTGCGGAAAAAACGGACATATATATATCTTTGGATTATCCACCATCTGAGAAATACTGGGAAGGCTATAAAAAGAATAAGGAATATCTTAGTCATATAGATGATTATAACTATAAATTCCATAAAGTTGAGGTAATATGTCAAGAGAAGAATCTTGGACCATTCTCAAATATGATTTTCTTATATAATCATGTGAAAGCCTTTTCTGATATATTCATTACCACTGAGGATGATAATATTTTTTCACCATGCTTTTTAGATTATATGAACAAAGGCTTGAAGTTGTTCAGAGATAATCCGAATGTAGCATATATTAGCGGCTATCGAGATTCTCAACATGAAAGCGATGAACCTAATAATGTGGCTGCCTATTATAATTATTCTCCCTGGGGAACCGGGGGCTGGTTTGGAAAACAGGATTTTTTGTTTAAGGAAATAGACAGATATCATTTTAGGGAAGTATTGCGTGACAAAAAACAATGTTTGAGTTTGTTTCGCAAAAGATCTGATTTGTTTAGGTATCTTGTAGAGGCAGCAATGACGGAAAAGGATGATCTTAATGGACCTTATCGGGGTTACCTATTAAAGACAGGAGAGCTTGCTCCAATAGATTTTACGCTGTCTATAGTAATGAATATTAACAACATGTATACTGTTGTTCCGAGTAATTCACTTGTTCGGAATATTGGCGTAGAAGATGGGACAGGAAATCATACTTGCCGTTGGACAGACGATGTTTTTTCACAACAGCAGATAGAAACAAATTTAATATATGAATATAAAATCGAAAAACCATTAGATTCTGTAAAAGGCGATGCTTTTGATAATAAGAAAATATCATCTCCCGAAGCTAAAAGGGCGTGGGTATTACGTAAGATTTATATATTATTTGGAACAAAACCAGTGAAATTGATAATGAAAATATCATATTCATTTTCGAAATTCATTTCAAAGAGAAGATAGATTATGATAACTTTATGTGAAGAAAGAGAATACGCACCAATTGTAATAACAACATTACATAGATATGAACATTTTGTAAGGTGCGTTGAATCATTAAAAAGCAATGAATGTGCTAGGTATACTGATATATATATAGGAATTGATTTTCCACCGAGCGAGAAATATACAGATGGAAACAAAAAGATCATAGAATATGTCGATAGACTGGAGGGGTTTAAGAATATATTTGTCATAAGACATACTGAAAATGTGGGAAGCGAAAAAAATTTCTTTTCATTGCGAGAACTCGTTTTGGAAAAATGTGATAGATACATATCTATTGAAGATGATAATGAAGTATCACCCTGTTTTTTGGAGTTTATGAATGAGGCTTTGGAAACCTATAAAGATGATTTAGGAGTATTAGCTGTTTCGGGGTATATGTATCCTATAGAAGAAAAAGAGAATATGTCTTCAGCCAGTATAAAGAAGATTAATACGTATTTTGCAGCGACAGCTTTTGGCTTTTGGGCAGAAAAAGAATTTTGTATGCGAAAGTTTCTTAATATGCATAACTTTGAAAAATACTATTATGATTTTAGAGGTATGAAAAGACTACGCTCATATAGTGAAAATCAGTACTGTAATTTTGTTAAAGGAATGTTAGGGTATACAAAAGACCTAATCAAGGAGGATAAACTAGCTCAAATAGATCTTTCTTTTGGTATTTATATGTTTTTTGAAGGAAAAACAATGGTATATCCAGCTATATCGAAAGTTAGAAATTGGGGATATGATGGCACTGGCGAACACTGTAATGAGATAAATATTGGTGTAAAAGGAAAAGGATTTAGATCATATGATTTTTCAGTTCAACCTATAGATAATGCTGATTTGATTAGGCAAAATCTGTATGAAATCAGTGATGATATGATCAATAAGAAATTGGATAATTTCTTTAGTATAGAGAGAAAAGAACTTCTTAAAACCAAGACAGCATATTTTCTATCGAGAGTTTTGGGGCTTAATAGAACAAGAAAACTCATATCATTAATAAAATAAGGAATATAATGATGAAAAATGATTTTAAAGTAGCTATAATGCAGCCATATTTTATGCCATATATAGGATATTGGCAGCTGATAAATGCGGTTGATTTATTTGTGTTATTTGATGATGTTAATTTTATAAAAAAAGGTTGGATTAATCGAAATAGAATTATCAATAATAAGCAGGAATATACATTTGTACTCCCATTAAAAAATGTCAGTCAGAACAGGCTAATAAATGAACATGAATTTGTTGATAATGAGGCAAAGACAAAACTTTTTAATTTGATTAGTAATTCATATAAAAAAGCACCAGAATGGGACAATGTGAAAGATCTTCTAAATGATGTAATAAATTATCCTACGTTAGATCTTGTTGAGTATATAAAGAATTCTATAGAAAAAATATGTAACTATTTGGGGATTGAAACAAGAATTGTTGCTTCATCCGATTTAGATAATAACAAGGAACTGAAAGCACAGGATAAGATTATAGATATTTGTAAAATGTTGGATGCCGGGATGTATATAAATCCTTCCGGAGGGATCGATCTATACGATGATGAAAGATTCATGAAGGAGGGAATAGATCTTAGATTTATTTTTTCTAGAGCGATAGAATACAAACAGTATAACAATGATTTTATTCCCGGGCTTTCATTTATTGATATGCTTTGTTTTTTAGACAAAGAAGAAATTAAAAGTAAATTGGAACAATATGATCTTGTAAAAAAGAATACTTTATAATTGAATTGGAGGTTTTTATGTTTAGATGGGAAAAGAAAGGAATGATATTTTCTCCTAATGGATATTCTGATTGGATGTTCAGCCATGCGCAGTGCCCTTTTTCTTATGATTTTGGAGATTATATAAGGATATATTTTTCGACCAGAGAAGCCTATCATGATGGGATGAGCAGGGCACATGGAGGATGGGTTGATGTTGCAAGGGATGATTTGAGTAAAGTTATAAGAATTGCTGACAAGCCTATGGTTCCGCTTGGTGGAATAGGAGAATTTGATGAATTCGGATCAATGCCAAACAGCATAGTTAAAGTGGGAGATGAGTATTATCTGTACTTTTGTGGTTGGACAAGAGCTGTAAGTACTCCATATTCTTGGGAAATAGGACTTGCGAAGGGAACAGATGCAGCGACATTTACAAAAGTTGGTAAGGGCCCGATTATTGGTCCTACAATGTATGAACCATATCTTCACGCATGTCCTCAGGTTTATAGATTGAAAGATAATGAGTGGCATATGTTTTATCTATCGGGGCAATGTTGGCTTCAGGGTGAGGAAAAGATGGAATCTCAATACTTATTGGTTCATGCAACATCCACAGATGGATTGAATTGGAAAAGAAATCCAGAACCTATAATTAAGCCTGTTGTTGAATATGAGAGTCAGACAAGTGCTGCTATTATAAAAATAGATGATATGTATCATATGTTTTTCTGTTATAGATATGGCTTGGATTTTAGACATACAGAGGGACGGGGTTATGCTATGGGATATGCCTCTTCAAAAGATCTCTTTACTTGGGAAAGGGATGATTCGAAAGTGGGAATAACATTATCAGATAGTGGATGGGATAGTGAGATGATTGCATACCCTCACATAATGGAAGTTGATGGAAAGTATTATATGCTCTATTGCGGTAATGGCTTTGGTATCGAGGGATTTGGATACGCGGAATTAGTTATAGAAGAGGATTGACTGGATGAAACTGACAGATTTCATTGTCGATAAGCTTAGTGAATATGGTGTGGATGTTGTATTCGGATATACGGGAGGGAGTATAGCTGATCTTATTGATTCTGTATGCGAAGACTCGAGAATGAGATTTGTCCAAACATATAATGAACAGGGCGCTGCTTTTGCTGCAAATGCTTATGCAGTCAAACATGGATCTCTAGGTGCGTGTGTGGCTTCGAGTGGTCCGGGAGCCATAAATCTGATAAATGGCATAGCAAACGCATATTTTGATTCAATTCCATGTGTATTTATTACTGGTAATGTTCATTCCCTCGGACGAAAAGAAAATGAAAATATAAGACAAAATGCTTTTCAGGAAACAGACATTGTTTCTATGGTAAAAGGAATAACAAAGTACTGTGTGTATATTGATGATGAATCTAAAGTAGTATATGAGTTGGAAAAGGCAATTCATCTTGCTAATGATGGCAGAAAAGGTCCAGTACTTATTGATATACCATATGATATACAAAGAAAAGATATAATACCTGATCAGTTATTAAGATATGTGAAGTCAGAGGATGATCCTATATTTGATATTTGTGATATAGAAGCTGTAAACGAGACAGTAACAAATTGTAAAAGACCGCTGTTGTTATTGGGCGGTGGTTGTAGTGAATACGGGGATAAAATTTGTACACTTATCGATAGAATACCTATACCTGTTGTCGTTTCAATGAGAGGCTTGGATGTTATTTCGCACAGCAACAGTTTATATTTGGGGTTTATAGGTACATATGGTAACAGAATTGCTAATCTGGCCGTAGAGAACTGTGATTGTCTGATAGTACTAGGGTCAAGATTAGATGAGCGTCAGATGGGATATATAAAAGAACAATTCGCTCCTGATGCAAAAATAATAAGAGTCGATATAGATAGATATGAATTATGTAGAAAAGTTGATAGTTTTTTAAGTATAAATGCAGATGTTGGTAAATTTATTGATTGTTGGATGGAAAATACAGCTATCATAGAGAACCACGAATGGTATAATTTCCTTATTGATAAAAAGAAAGAATACGATATCGAGGAAAGTAAGTATTTACCCAATCGTATTGTTCGCAAATTTTCAAGTGTTTTCTCATGTGATGCTGTGTTTACGGCAGATGTAGGACAGAATCAGATATTGTGTGCGCAATCACTTGATTTACGCGAAAATAGATTTTTATGTTCAGCAGGTTTGGGATGTATGGGGTACTCTATTCCAGCTGCTATTGGCTCGTATTATGCCAACAAAGAGGCTGAAATAGTGGCATTTTGCGGTGATGGCGGTTTTATGATGAATATGCAGGAATTGCAGACAATAAAACGTGACAATTTGCCAATAAAGATTATAGTACTCAATAATTCCTGTCTGGGTTTAATACGTAGTCTTCAGAATAAACTGTTTGATAAAAGATATCATGCTTCGGTAGAAGGCTATGAGAGTCCAGATTTTGAAGCAATAGCGGGCGCGTGGGAAATGAAATATCTATGTGTCAAGGATGTTCATGATATCAATGAAAATTTAGAAGAAATAACTAATAGACAACCTATGATTATAGAGGTTGCTCTTCCAGAGGAAATAAATATATGATGAAAGATAATATATCAAATCTTACTGTGCTAGTATCAGGAGCTTCAGGAATAGTAGGATATGGTATAGTTAGGAATCTAAAAAGACTTGGGTGTAAAGTGATAGGAACAACTGTTTATGATGTATCTCCGGCTGATTGTTTCTCGGATATCGTTATTAAGGCACCCTATACTTCTGATGAAAGCTATTTTGAGTGGCTTAGGGATATTATCAAAGAGTATCATATTGATATGATAATACCAGGAATTGAGATTGATATGAATTTCTGGAATAAGAATAGAGATTTGATAGAAAAGACTGGAACATTTCTACTGCTGAATAATAGTGAACTCATAGATTTGTGCCTTGATAAGTGGCTTTTTTATTGCAAATTAAAAGATTCTGGGTTTAAAAATTGTATTGATTCAAGTTTGGATGCGGACTATAACAGGTACGATAAACCATTTATAATAAAACCTAGATGTGGATTTGGATCAAAAGGTCTTATAAAGGTTGATTCGCTTGAAGTATTTGAACAGAATAAAGAGAGAGTAGGGAAAGAACTTATGATTCAGCAGTATGTGGGTACAGATGATGAAGAGTATACTGTATCGGGGTTCTTTGACGGAGACAGTAAGTTGCGTGCGATGATATCCATGAAACGCAAGCTCTCGGCCTCGGGATATACTGATTATGCGAGAATTGCTGATAATGATCAGTTTGTGGATTTGATCAACGAACTTGCGATATGTTTAAAACCGATAGGTCCTACGAATTTTCAGTTCAGACATGATGGGATAGAGTGGCGACTATTGGAGATAAATCCAAGGATATCTTCATCAACATCTATTAAAGCTGCTTTTGGATATAATGAGGCGGAGATGGCTATTAGATATTTTTTGCTAGGTCAGGAAATATCACAACCTGAAATAAAACGTGGTACTGCTATAAGATATACTGAGGATTATATAATATATGATAGCGTTGATATCTGATGTACATGGTAACTATGAAGCTTTGAAATCTGTTCTTGCAGATATAGATAAAAAGAACATCGAGACTATTATCTGTCTTGGTGATATTGTGGGATATTATTCTCAGGTTAACGAATGCTGTGATGAATTGAGAAGACGAAATGTTCAATGTTTGATGGGAAATCATGACTGGTATCTTGCATCTGGAACACTTTGTGAAAGATCTCGAAGTGTGAATGATTGTCTAGCTTACCAAAAACTGATAATAACAAAGGATAATCTTGAATGGGTAAGAAGTTTTAAGACCATGATTAGTTCACATGGATTATGTATGGTACATGGTGGTTGGAATAATCCGATAGATGAGTATATTGAGCCGTCGAAAGAGTATTTTGATAAAATCGATGGTTTATACTTCTGTTCAGGACATACTCATATTCAAAGAGTAGCCGATTACGGAGATAAATTGTATTGCAATCCAGGAGCAGTAGGACAGCCTAGAGATGGAGATAACAGAGCCGCATATGCTATTTTTGATAACGGAGAGTTTACGTTATGCAGAGTGGCATATGATTATAAACGGGTTGGCGAATTAATGGAAGAAGCGGGATTCGAAAAGTATTATTACGGATGTCTTTATGATGCATCTCTTCATTTACATAGTTAGGTGTATAATGCGGATTTGACGCTTTGTATACAAATAGAGTAAAATATCAAAGGATATTTTACTCTATTTGTATATGGGGAGAATAACATGAAAAAGATAAGTATTATGATTCCTTGCTTCAATGAAGTAGAGAATGTTGAGCTTATGAGTAAAACTGTCATAAATGTACTTGAGGAAACGCTTCCCCAGTATGATTATGAACTGATTTTTATTGATAATTGTTCTACAGATGGCACACGCGATGTCATTGAAAAAATATGTTCTCAGAATAGAAAGATCAAAGCAATATTCAATGTAACAAATTTTGGTCAGTTCAACAGTCCATTTCATGGTATGTGCCAAACGACGGGGGATTGTGTGATAAGTATGTGTTGTGATTTTCAAGATCCAGTCGAACTTATTCCCAGATTCGTGGAAGAATGGGAAAAAGGACACAAGATAGTAAGCGGGATTAAAACATCCAGCAAGGAGAATCCTATTATATATTTTTTAAGATCCTGCTATTATCATATGATACGAAACATGTCGGATGTTAAACTGATTGAGCATTTTACTGGCTTTGGTTTGTATGACAAAACATTTATAGCTTTATTGAGAGAATTAAATGACCCAATACCGTTTTTAAGAGGAATTGTTGCGGAATATGGTGCCGGTTTCAATATGACAGAGATTGAATATGAACAGGCAAAACGAAGAGCAGGAAAGACGCATAATAACTTTTATACTTTATATGATGCAGCAATGTTGAGCTTCACATCATATACCAAGGTCGGACTTAGACTTGCTACACTGCTTGGTTTTATGGCCTCTGGCGTAAGCCTAATTGTTGCCGTCGTTTATCTGATCCTTAAATTAGTTAATTGGTATAACTTCAATCCAGGTAATGCGCCAATGGTTATTGGTATTTTTTTTCTTGGATCTTTACAGTTGTTTTTTATAGGATTGCTTGGGGAATATATTCTTAATATCAATACTAGAGTTATAAACAGACCAGTTGTAGTAGAAGAAAAAAGAATAAATTTTGATCTTGATCCGAATGTTACAGGCCACGAATAATGAAACAGTATAAAGAGTCGATGGTTTCTATCGTTGTACCAATATTTAACGCAAGTAAATACCTGAAAAGATGTCTGGATTCTATCGCAGGGCAGGATCATGAGTGCTTTGAGGTTTTAATTGTCGACGATGGTTCAACAGATGATTCAGTAGAGATATGTCAGACATATTGTAGTTCAGATAAGCGGTTCAAATATATATATCAAAACAACGCAGGACCGGATATAGCAAGAAAGACTGGAACAGCATCTGCAACTGGTAAATACCTTATGTATGTTGATGCTGATGATTATATTGCACCTAATATGCTTAGTAGGATGTACGAAGCAGCAGACAAAACAGGTGCCGATATAGTATGCTCTCAGATTGTCAGATTTGATGATAAAAAAGAATGGTTAGGTTCCGTACCGGTTGAAGATTTAACAACAATAACTGAAGAGTCGGAAAAGATAAATGCTTTTTTTGAGTCAGGTGTTCTGATCGGAACATATTATGGAAAATTGATCAGACGTGTTGTCATACAAGACTATGAGTTTATTAAGGACGGATATATAGGCGAAGATATAACTGCTGCATTGTACATGTTTGACAAGGCATCAAGTATAGTGATCATTCCTGACAGGCTTTATTACTATTTTCAGAATGATAATAGTATATCTCATGCAAAATATACATATAGACATGCAGTTTCGCTTGACAATTATGTAAGATTAAGAGACGAATATGCTTTAAGAGATACAGCTGACAGAGTTAGGATCACAGGTTTTTTTGCCGGGTATCAGATGGCTGTCGCTACAGCTATGGGGCGAAGCGGCAGATATGAAAAATCAACAGGAGAGATTCTTAGAAAAGATCTTAAAAATAACTGGACATATATCAAGTCAGATAAGAAAACGGCTTTTTATATGAAATGTTGTATCTTGTTGTATATGTATGTACCCCGAATATTCGTGTTTATGTTTAGGATATTGTATCTCATGACGGGCAGATGAAGAGTATGACAAAGGTTACAGTAGCGACGGTATGTTATAATTCAGAGGATTCCATTGAAAAAACAATCACATCAGTCTTGGAACAGACTTATCCAGAGATGGAATACTTGATTATCGATGGTGCATCTAATGACAGTACTATAGATATTATAAAACGTTATGAAGAAGAACCTGGATTAAGATATTTATCGGAAGCCGATGATGGTTTATATGATGCGATGAATAAGGCGGCGGATCTGGCGACCGGAGATTATATCATCTATATGAACAGTGGAGATGTATTTGCTGGAAAGAATGTTATATCAGATATCAGTAGCAGTCTTGATGGGATAAATGAACTGGTATATGGTAATGTAATTCGAATTAAGAAGGAAGGTAGAATCCTGGAAAAATACGGTAGTAGATATACACCGATGTTCTTATTATTGCAGGGAAGGATGATGTGTCACCAATCAATCTTTACCCGATGTGATATCATGAGATATTACAGGTTTGATACACAGTTTTCTATAACAGCAGATTATGATTTTCTTATGAGGATGGTTCATGATAAAAGAAAACTGAAATATGTTGATGTTAATGTGAGTGTTGTTGATAATGTTGAGGGTATCAGCTCGACAATCTCAAATATGGATGAGATGCGCAGACAGGATGATATAAGCTTAAAGCAAAATTTTCCAATCTGGTATGCTGCTTTAAAACTTCCTAAGGCTGTAGTAAGAAAGAAACGCAGAAAAGTTGAAAAAGTGATAATGAATTGACATTAGATTCATCATTGAATAAGAATTTATGAAAACACAAGACAAAATACTAGTAACCAAGGCAACTTTGCCGCCTATTGAAGAATATATAGAAGAGATAAAAAGCATATGGGACAGTCATTGGCTTACCAATATGGGTGACAAGCATAAGCGTCTGCAGAGTGAACTGCAGAACTATATGAAAGCTACATATGTAGAGCTACTGGTCAATGGTCATATGGCTCTCGAAATGACATTTCAGGCGTCGGGCTTGAGTGGCGAAGTTATAACCACCCCATTCACATTTGCATCTACAACGCATGCAATAGTAAGGAATGGACTGACACCTGTATTCTGCGATATAAAAGAGGATGATTACACAATAGATACCGATAGGATAGAGTCCTTGATCACAGAAAAGACAACAGCCATTGTCCCGGTGCATGTATATGGAAACATATGCGATGTAGAGAAAATTGACATGATAGCTAAAAAGTATAATCTGAAGGTTATATATGATGCTGCCCATACTTTTGGAGAAGAGTATAAGGGAACAGGAATTGGGAATTTCGGTGATGCATCCATATTTAGTTTTCATGCAACAAAGGTATTTAACACGATAGAAGGTGGATGTGTTTGCTTTTCTGATGAATTGTTGGGAAAGAAACTATATAATCTGAAAAACTTCGGTATTAAAAATGAGGAATGTGTCGAAGCAGTCGGTGCTAATGCCAAGATGAATGAGTTTCAGGCTGCGATGGGTTTGTGTAATTTAAGGTATATTGAAGAGAACATTGAGAAAAGAAAGAAAATCGCCAAGAGATATCAGGAATTGTTATCAGAAATAGAGGGTATAACAGTCTGGAAGGAACAGGAATGTGTAAAGCATAACTATGCATATTTTCCTATTGTTATTGACAAAGAACGATATGGATATAATCGCGATGAAGTCTATGATAAGCTGGCAGAGCAAAATATATTCCCAAGAAAATACTTCTATCCGTTGACATGTGACTTTGATGCTTACAAAGGTAAGTATGGTGGCGATAAATGTGATGTTGCTAGAAAAGTAAGTAAATCTGTCCTTACTCTGCCAATATATCCGGATATGAATGAGGACGTAGTAGATAGGATATATGATATCCTAATCGAAAAAAGATAACTCATTGTCTGATTAGAACGAGGAAGTTTATGAAGACTATTACTATAGTAATACCGACTTACAATGAAGAAAAGAATATAGCCAATACATATGATCGGGTTAAGACTGTATTTGAACAAAACCTATCATCATATGATTTTCAGATCCTTTATATAGATAATGCATCTACTGATCAAACAAGAGATAAAATACGCAAACTGTGTGAGGAGGATAAGAGAGTCCAGGCGATTTTTAATAACACAAATTTCGGCTTTTCAAAGTCTTCATTTTATGGACTTTCGCAGGCAGAAGGGGATTGTGCAGTACTCATGTATGCTGACATGCAGGATCCGCCTGAAGTAATACCTCAGATGGTAAAAAAATGGGAGGAAGGATACAAGGTTGTTGTCGGCATCAAGAGCAAGAGCAAGGAGAATCCTCTCATGTATCTTGTCAGAGGTATATATTATAAGATCATGGATAAACTGTCTGATGTCGAACATATAAAACAATATGACGGATTTGGATTGTATGACGCATCGTTTGTTGAGCAGTTGAGAAACCTTAAGGATGCCCTTCCTTATCTTCGTGGATTGGTGGCGGAGCTTGGTCCGGAGAGAGCACAGGTTGAGTATACTCAGGATACGAGAAAAGAAGGAAAGAGCAGCTTCAGTTTTATGAAGTATTATGACGTTGCAATGCTTGGAATCACATCATCATCAAGAGCTGTTCTTCGAATGGCAACATTTATAGGTATGCTACTTAGTGTTCTTTGCGTTGTTATAGCAATTGTTACTTTGGTTATAAAACTACTGAATTGGGAATACTATAGTGTTGGAACTGCAGCAGTTATTATAGGTATATTCTTTGTTGGTGGTGTTCAGATATTCTTCCTTGGTTTTATTGGAGAATACATCGCAAATATTAATCAGCGTACTATGAATCATCCGATAGTAGTTGAAAAAGAACGTATCAATATGAAACGTGAGGTATAGATTGAAATATGCGGTTGTTACCGGTGGGACCGGCTTTATCGGTTCATGGCTGGTCAGGGAATTGTTAAAGAATAACGTAGAGGTAACAGTACTTGTAAGAAATACAGTTAAAGCCTCCGAACTTTTTGAAGGAAGAGTTAGAACTGTTGCTATTCATTCGACTGAGTATGATGAACTTTTGAACGATAATAAGCAGATCGATGTTTTTTATCATTTGGCTTGGGAAGGTGTTGCTCCTGAGAAGAAAAATGATCGAGAGGTGCAGATAAGGAATATTGATCTTGCCATGGAGATGCTTGAATACGCTTCGAAACTTCATGCAAAAAGATTTATAGCTACCGGTACGGTTGCGGAGTATTCGTTCTGTGAAGATGTCATGGATATCAATGCGAAGCAGACTCCGAATGATCTGTATGGGGCTGCCAAAACAGCTACTCACTATATGCTTGAAACATGGGCAAGACAGCTTGACATGCCTTTTAACTGGGTTGTGATCCCGAGTACTTATGGTGAAGGAAGAAGAGATAACAACATTCTTACTTATACGATAAGGAAGCTTTTGAGTGGAGAAAAACCATCATATGGATTCCTTACTCAGATGTGGGATTTTTTGTATGTTGGAGAAGTTGTTAGGGCTTTGTATCTCATAGGGGAAAAAGGTTTATATGAAAAAACCTATGGGATAGGAAGCGGTGATTATCGCCCCCTCAAGGAATATGTATCGATTATCAGAGATATAATTGATCCTGATCTTGAGCTTGGAATAGGTGAAATTCCTTCTTTATCTGCTAAAGTGTTTAGTTCGTGTGTGCCAATCCATGAATTGAGTAAAGACACGGGATTTATTCCTCAGATAGGCTTTGAGGAAGGGATTAGGCGTACCATAGAATACTATAAAGAAGAAAATGAGAGATAAGCTGTTTGTTTGGTTAAGAACTATATTGGTTGTGATAATATCCGCAGTTGTAGGATATATTGCATTGATCCTGGTGTATATGTTGCCGGTCGATCAAATCAGAGAAAATGTGGGTGATTCGCTTGACGTTTTAGAACAAGAAGGGATCACTCATAATGTTATTGAGGGATATGACACAACAAGACTTGATAATTATACCGAAGGACTGACTTTTAACAGTGCTATCTTTGACAGCAATGATTCTGTATTTGAAAAGGCAGCTTCCATTCATCAATACAGATACCAGGATGCTCAGATGTATTATGATGCTCTTTTTGAGTATTATTCGGGTAATGAGAATTACTATGTTGATGAGTATGCCCGAGATTGGCATGGGTACCTGGTATTCGTTAAACCGGCACTGCTCTTATTCAATTATTCAGCCATTCGAATGATCAATCTTATCATTCAGCTGATCCTGGTTGTTTTGATCTGTATATTCATATACCGTGATGAAAAGGTAAGGCCCTATTTGGTGGCATTTGGTGTATTACTCTTTTTTATCACGGCTCCGATGCTTTTCATGTCTATGGAATATTCGGCACTTTTCTATGTAATCCTAATATCTGTGTTATATATAATGCATGATAATTCTATTTTGAAGAGTGAGAAAGGAAGAAGCATCTTCTTTACACTTATAGGAATTGCTGTAGCTTATGTTGATGTACTTACATTTCCGTTATTGACTTTCGGAATCCCAATGGTCTTTTGGTATATAAAGAATGGAGAGACTAAGGACACACGAAACTGTGTTATCACTTTCGCAGAGAACCTGCTTTACTGGCTTACTGGTTATGCTGGTATGTGGGGGATGAAATGGATAATAGCCACGGTATTCACAGATAAGAATATCATTAAAGATGCTGTCCTCATGGTATTATATAGGATGTCATCAACCAGTGCGGAGAGCGGAGAGAACATAACCATATCATTAGGGGAAGTTATCAGAAGAAATTTCGGTGTTTATGCACACGTGCCTTATATAGCAGTCATCTTGATTATTTTGTTACATGTAGTGTATGGCTTGGTAAAGAAAAGATATGCTGTTAACAGGAACAGTTTGATTTTTTATGGTATGATCATTTTGATGCCTTTCGGATGGTTTGTTGCTGTGAAGAATCATTCATACATTCATTATTGGATGACTTATAGGAATGTGGCACTTTCGCTCTTTGCGTTATTGTGTTTCGGAGTTGATTGCTACTGCTACAGGAGAGAGTTAATATGCCGTCAAACGAGAATAGAAGAGTAGAAATATATGATTGGATAAGGGTATTAGGTATGATCCTTGTTGTGCTGGGTCATGCTTCATATATTAGTCATGCAACGGATTTTGGATCCATATCGTACGAATTACCGTACACAATAAACGGTCACTATCAGGATGATATTATCCCGAATGCCATTCGCACAATAGGTGGCTGGGCATATTCGTTTCACATGCCTCTGTTTTTTATGTTGTCCGGAGCGGTATACTCATTAAAGCAGGCTGGATCATTTGATCAGATTGTGGTAAAAAAAGCAAAGGCTCTGATAATACCGTATTTTGTTTATGGTCTTATCTTTATGTTGCCCTTAAAATACTATTGCGATTTTTACAAAGAAGCCAATATGACAAGGGTGGTACGTAATTTCCTTGAAGGAGGAGCAGAAAGCGGTCATCTATGGTTTTTGATAACGCTGTTCTGGTGCTTTGTGCTGGGATATATACTGATCAGGTATGTCGGAAAAAGAAGCATGGCAGCCGTTCTGCTTATAGGAATTCTGTTAAGCAGGATGAAACTTGAGTATTTGCCGGATTATCTTGGATTCAAAAATTCATTAAATTATCTCCTATGGTTTTTAATGGGATTCATATTTGAGGAGTATATAAGAGAAAAAATAGAGCAGATGAAAACCGGTTCACAGATTTTAATATTTGTGATCATGACGGTGGTAATGATACTTTTGCCTCTGGATGACGGAAATGGAGCTATTGTATATATAGCTTTTCATTGCGCATGGTTTATGTTATTTTCTCTTATGTTCATGAAACTGTCGAGAAAACTGGGAATGAAAGGCAGGATCATCATGTTTCTGTCTCCGATCTGTGTGTATATTTATATATTCCATGATCCGCTTGAATATCTTATACTCAAGGAAGCTTTTGCATATAACTGGCTTTCATCCGGTGCATATGTATATGTATATTATATATTGAGGACTGTTGGAGTATTTGTAGTATCGGCTTTGTTAGGAATGGCTGTATATAGAGTTAAAGGTACAATAAAAAAGAAAAATGAAGAAAAACAGTAATTCAATAGATAGTAACAGAATACTGACTGTTTTGCTGTTTGTGATAGCATTTGTCATAATCTTGGTCCAGTCTGTCCCATATATTATAGCTACAAGTTATACTTTTCCGCTTCAGGATGATTTTTATAATACCGGAGTGGTATTAAAGGAGATTGAAAGTTCTGGGGGCAATTCTTTTTCTACATCATTAAGACTGGCATATGAAGGATTCTTTAATTACAGGGGATACTATTTTTCTACATTTATAACGTACTTTGCAGATGCTGTCACTAAATGCAGCATAACTCAGATACGAGTTTGGCAGACGATTATGCTTATTGCACATTATGCGGCACTTGTTTTTATGTTGTATTATGTCGGTCGCAAGATCATGAAGCTTAACGAAGTGTCGTCTGCTTTGATAGCCATGGCAGTTTTTTCATTATTCCCGAGCCAGTTTTATTTTGTAAACAATGAAACTCTTTTCTGGTTTTGTGCATCAACGATATATCAGTTGCCGGCGACACTGCTGTATATCTTCGTTGTATTATTCATATATGGAATTGAAAAAGACAGCAGGCTTTGCTGTGTTATATGCTTTATACTGGGATTTCTTCTGGGTGGAGCTTCGGTTAATGTAGCTGTTCTTGTTTGTATTATAACTTGTCAGCTTATATACTGGGGCATTGTTGTATGCAAAAAAATTTTTGCATCATGCATAAGCGGAATACCTGCTCTTATTGGGAGTAGTTTGAATGTTCTTGCTCCGGGAAATTATAAAAACGGTGCAGCACATGAGGATGCATTTGACAGATTGATTGTTACATTCAAGGGATCATTCCTTTATGAATTTGATCGCTTAAGAATGTTCGCTAAAGAAAATCCGTTGTTTATATGCATCATTCTGGTAATACTGATAGTCTTTATTATCAGTGAGCAGCATTTCAAATACAGATTTCCGATTCCTGGAGTATATACAGTTTTGCTGATACTGGGTGAGGTTGGAGTAATATTTCCTCTTCAGTGGGTGTCAGACAGAGAAACTTATGCAGTATATGAAAGGTGTATAATAGTATCGGATTGGGCATCTTTTCTGATATTGATGCTTATTGTCTTTTACTGGACAGGTTGGATCAAATGCAGACTGAAATATACAGGCTTAAAAAACAGTAATCTCAGACTGCTTGTAAACTATCTTGCTATGATGGTAATTGCAATTGTGCTGGTAGCAGGCAGAGAAAAGACAGCTAGCGGAAGACTGACGGGGGAATTGTACAGAGGAGATCTGCAGTCATACTGCAACTGGGTTGCAGGTATTATCAAAGATGTTGAACAATCTGATGAATCTGTGGTAAGAATATATACTAAAGAGGTGGCGGATACAACCTGTATGGCCAATGCTTTTTTCAACATGGGTGAATATGATCCGTCGGTTTATACCGGTAATTCGGCTATGAGTATATTTTATGGAAAAGAGGCGGTATACCTCATTGATGAAGGAGAATAAAAATGAAGCTGTCGATAGTTATACCGGTATATTACAACGCGGAAAACCTTATTCCGCTATATGAGGATATTAAAAGCAAGATAATAGATGTCATAGACTTTGATTACGAGATCATTATGGTTGATGACGGATCCGGTGATAACAGTTACGAGGTAATGAAGGATCTCAGACAGAAAGATGAGAATATCCATATATACAGACTGTCTCGCAATTTTGGTTCTCATGCGGCAATACTTTGCGGCCTGTCCAAGTGTACGGGCGACTGCGCTGTAGTCAAGGCTGCAGATCTTCAGGAACCCACACAGCTTATTCTTCAGATGTATGAGAAGTGGAAGGCAGGAGCCAATGTGGTATTGGCTGTCAGAGACGGACGTGATGAAGGAAAGTCACAGACTTTCTTTGCAAATATGTATTATGGTATGATCAGAAAGTTTATTCTGTCCAATATGCCAAAACAGGGATTTGATGTATATTTGATCGACAGAAAGGTAATAGATGTCCTGATGGCTCTTGATGAAAAGAACAGTGCTCTGACAGGACAGATATTATGGAGTGGTTTTAAAACCGATACGGTATCATATCACAGACTTGCACGTGAGATAGGAAAAAGCAGATGGACGTTAAAGAAAAAGGTAAGACTTGTTTCGGATACGCTGTACAGTTTTTCTGTTCTGCCTATAAAGATCGTTACTATAGTAGGTATGCTTTCCCTTATAGGAGGTATAATCTGGGCAATCGTTGAACTGGTATGTAAACTTGCCGGTATGATAGATGTATCCGGATGGACAACGCTGTTCATATTTAACCTTATGAGTTTTGGCATCATCATGTTTTCAGTGGGAATACTTGGAGAGTATATATGGCGTATATTTGATGTATCCAGAGACAGACCGGCTTACATAGTTGAGGATGATGGTGACAGCCCGGACAACAGATCTTACGATAGGAGAGAGATTTAATGTTACATAGTTATGGTGCCGGATACTCAAATGTTGTCATAAGGCCTCTTGAAGAAAAAGACATTGAAACCATCAGAAGATGGAGAAATGATACGTCTCAGACAAAATTCCTGCGTGATGTCGGACATATAACAAGTCAGATGCAGCTGGAGTGGTATAACAATTATCTGAAAGATGAATCTCAGGTAATATTTGCCATAGATGAAGTGGATGAACTCAATCGAATGGTTGGCAGTCTTGCGGTATATAATATAAATCCCAATGAGCATACTGCCGAAATAGGAAAGATCCAGATCGGTGATCCTGCAGCACATGGAAAAGGCATAGGAAGAGTCAGTCTTGTTATGGCTATGAAGATAGCAATAAGACTGATGGGAATAGAAAAGATACTCGGAGGTGTCAGCCGGGATAATGTTCAGGCATATACCAATGATATGAGAGTGGGATTCAGGATAGTTGGAGAACATATCTCGGATAATGGTATAGTTGAAGCAGATATAGAACTGGATGAGAGCGATTTATTCAGAGCCAATGATTATTATGAAAGCATAGAGGTGTCAGACAACTGGTATGAAATATAGTGTTGGTATGACCGGAGAATACAGCAAATTAATCACCGAAGAGGATATTAATGCCTTTGCTACTGTTTCGGGTGATTATAATCCTGTACACATTGATGATAAAAAAGCAAAACAGAGTGTGTTCGGGAAAAGAGTGGCACATGGAATGCTGACTGTGTCATTTATATCAAAAGTTATAGGTACCATAATGCCCGGGGAAGGAACAATCTATTTATCACAGAATGTTGATTTTCTTAAGCCTGTGTTTATAAATGATACAGTCAGGGCTGTGGTGACGATAACGGAGATGGGTAAGAATAATAAGGCAACTCTGATCACGGAAGTATTTAATCAGGATAATGAGAAAGTTATAAGCGGAAGTGCATTGGTCAAATTGCCTCAATAACATCTGAGGATATAGGAGTGGAGTGATACTGATATGATAAATGAAGCCAAGATGCTGGAATTCAGTGAAAAGGGAGATGACAGAGGTCATCTGGTTGTAGTAGAGGCAATAAAGGACATACCATTTGAGATAAAAAGAGTTTTTTATATCTACGGATCAGATTCTGAAGTCATAAGAGGCAGACATGCAAACAGAAAAACTGAATTTGTGTTAATAAATGTTGCCGGCACAAGCAAGGTTAAAGTTCATTATCCAAATGGTAATGAATGTGTATTCTCTTTGAATAAGCCTCATACAGGTATATATATTCCTAAGATGGTCTGGAAAGACATGTATGACTTTTCCAAAGATTCCGTATTGCTTGTATTGGCTAGCGAATACTATGATCCGAGTGAGTATATAAGAGATTATGACGAATATTTAAAAGAGATAATGTGATATTTCAATGAAGCTTCTGACTTACGAGTTCGGAAGCTTTTTTTAGTACATACGATAAAGCAATATCGGTACATAATACAAATAATGTTTTTACAGGATATGACATATCTGCTTTTTCTGCAATCGCAACAAATATAAACTGAAACAGATACATAGGCGTAGCAATTGAAGTAAAGAATGATAGTATTCTATTATCGGGTTTCAGATATATAAGTATCATGATGAGAAGAAGTATGAAGCCTATACATAATATATTGTTAGACAAGGCATACATCATCTCGGTCACTTTGAAGGTCTGACCTGTTAACTGAGAGTAGTTTAACAAAGAAAGTATAAGTCCCAAACCGGTGAAAAATATGGCTATAAGTTTTCCACTTAGATTTTTTAATCTGTCCAATATCAGATCGATATTTTCATAGAATACTATTCCTAAAGGAAAACAGATTATGCTGGCGAACCAGCATCTGGTATATCCTGTCATATAAAGGATGGCACATATTATGACAATAAACGTGCATAACAGTGCGATCCTGTATTTTTTTACAAATCTAAACACAATAAAGAAACATATATACAAGAGCATGAGTTCTCTCATATACCAGTTTGTTCTGACAAGTGCAGATTTTGCAAAGATCAGCGGGTCAGTTGGAATATCCTTGAAATCCGTAGCTACCGGTGAAATGTATGCTATCAGCGTAACAATGATCAATGCTTCGATTGCCAGGATGAGCAGCTTGAGGATCCTGTGTTTAATGAAACTGTCCATGTATCCGAGCTTGGTATAATATGAACGTGCAAGACCATATCCTGAAACAAAGAAAAAATAGCCTACACTTATGAGCATGAAATTTCCTAATGGAGTCAGAGGACAGGATTCATAACGGACACAATGACCTATTACGATCTCAAGTGCAAAGATTCCGCGCAGAGAATTCAAAGAGAAGAACAGTTCGTCTCTTTTTTGAATGTCGGTACGCTTGATCTGAAACAAAAGTATGAAGGCCAGAAATATATATATTGCTATACAGAAGATTAATTGGATCATTTGGAGAAATCTATATCTATTAAATCTGACAATATTATCGTTGATATTATCTCCTATAAATGCCAACAATGCAACGATTATTGAGATAAACAGGTCGTTCTGATATAATTGGTTTGGTGATTAGACAGGACTTTTGATCGCTTGATAATAAGAAGTTTAAGTAAACTGATAAGTGTTTTTATGGATGCAAAAGTGACAAAACCATATGGGATTATAAAATATATCGCAGCCTGGGGTATTATTCCCATGGCTTATTTGTCGTGGTGCTTTTCGACCGTATCTTATAAAAGCAGTGTTTTTTTATATCTTTCGGGTATTCTGGGAATATTATGTGCAATAGCGTATATGCTGATCGCAAAAAAAGCTGTTAAAGATAACCCATCCCATGAATCAGAAATAAGATCTCTTAATATATCCATATTGTTTGTATCTGTGCTGTTTGAATTCATCATACATAATGAGTATCTTCCTAAAGGTAGATGGATGATCTATCTTACAGTAACCTCATGGATCGCGGTTTCTGCTTTGAACCTGAAAGACATTTGCAGTAGGAATCTGATCTTGTCTGTAGCGATATGGATAAAGCAGCATATACTGTTATTTATATTGTTACTGATATTGATATTATTATCCCTTGACAGCAATATGTATCAGTTCAAATGGGACGGTCTTTTGTACTATATAGCGGTAAGAGATGCGAGCCTAAGATCTGTTAGCAGTGTTGCACTTTATGGCCATATTGCAATGGGTTCCGGGGTTATATACAGATTTTTTGCTTCACTTATCGGTGATGTATGCAGTGGTATGATAGCTGTGAATATTGTGATGCTTCTTGCGGGTACATGTGCGTTTTACGGATGTATAAAGAGAATATGTCCAAATCGTAAAGAGTACGAATATGTACTGGCAGCATCATGCTTTGGTTTTTCTCCTTTTCTGCTGGGTATGGTGAATTACTTCAGTACGGACTGGTGTACTGTATGCTGTGCTGCGATATTAATATACTTTGTTCTAAGCCGAAGATGGATATGGACAACGATAGCTGCATGCATATTCTGCACGACAAAGGAACCGGCACTGATAGCTTATACGGGATTGTGTCTTGGTCTTGTTATTTTTGATATTACAAAGGAACAGGATATAAAGAGCGGTTTCATTGGTCTGTTTAAAACAGTGCATTATTATTTTATGCTGATCCCATATCTGATATGGATAGCCACATATAAGGTTTTAGGACAGTGGAGTGCCGGAAATGGTGCTTTCGGACTTGATGTTCAGTATATATATGAGAAATCGAAAGTTTTCTTTTTGATCAACTTTAACTGGGTACTTACAATTATTGTAATTGCAGGTATAGTTTACCTGTTAGCAGTAAAGACATTTAAAGATCATATTTTGTGGATATTGCCATTGCTTTGCAGTAATGTATCTCTTTTAATCTTTAACTATGCATTTAAAACAGTAAACCACTGCAGGTATATAGACAGTTTTATATCAGTCAGCCTTGTTATGGCAGTAGGCTTTGTTTTTGCACTCGTTAGTAAGGAGTGGATCAGAAATACTGTCATGGTGGTGTTAGCGATTATCAGTCTGATCTCATGTTACAGATGTATAGATCCTGTTTCAAGGATTGCTTTTGACAGTAAGAATGTGGGGGATTCGTCCATTCTATCTACAAGCGATCTTTTCTTTGGAGATTCCGCCATATACAACAAACAGATGCTCTGGATGGAGAATCCTATCGAAAAAGCGATAGAAGACAGTTTAAATGAAGATACGGCTGTTGTCATGGCTATAGCCGACAGATCGATCTATTCATTTGATGGAATGTCGGAAAAAATCAGTATGACTGATGACATTGATAAGGATATCCAATACTGGAACAATGATAAAAATCGACGTGTACCGTATGCGAGCGAGCATGCCTATGAAAATACACCTGTAACTGTCTGGCATGTGGCTGACGGGACTCCTATAGATGAGATAGATTGTTATGATAAGGATATAAGTGTTATATATATTAAGGGAATAAATAATTATCAGATCTCAAACAGGTATGCTTTGAAAGATACCAGAGATTATCAGTACAGAGGCTGGATCATCACAAGAGATGTTTATGGACTGTTAAAGTGATATATTGGTAAAGGGTTAGGGGTATATCGGAAATGGACAAACTTTATATAGTTATTCCTGCATACAATGAAGAACTGAATATAAAAAGATGTGTTGAGGAATGGTATCCGATCGTTGAGGCTCACAATGAAAGCGGTGAATCCAGACTTGTTATTGTAAACGATGGTTCAAGAGATAATACCAGTGAAATTCTGAATGAGCTTTCACAGGAAAAAACTTTACTCGTTACTTTGAACAAAGAAAACGGCGGGCATGGCTCGGCTCTTTTGTATGGATATAAATATGCTATCAAACAGGATGCTGATTGGATATTTCAGACCGATTCCGACGGACAGACAAACCCGAATGAATTTGAAGGCTTCTGGGAGAAAAGAAATGATTTTGATGCTGTTATAGGAGAGCGTCATGATCGCGGTGACGGTGCAGGCAGAAAATTCGTTGAAGATGTTGTCTGTATTCTGCTCAGACTTGTATTTAGAGTATCCGCAAAGGATGCCAATGCACCTTTCAGACTGATGAAAACGGATCTGGTAGGAAGGTATATAGACAGATTACCTATAGATTTTAACATCCCCAATATAATGTTTGTAGCATACTTTTTGTATTATAAGGAAAATGTTACATTCAGTCCCATCACATTTAAACCAAGGACGGCGGGTAAGGCTTCGATAAACCTAAAGAAGATAATCAAAATAGGCATAAAAGCTGTTGGGGATTTTTACAGACTCAGGAAAGAAATGTAATCATACGGATTTGAATGTCATGAGGAATTCATATGTCAGATAAGATCAATATATTGGATTATGAAACTGTAGAACTGGATACTGATACAAACGAACTTGTCATTATAGATCAGACGAAGCTTCCTGGAAATATAGAGATCGTAAGATTAAAAAGTGCCCAGGAAATATGGGATGCGATATATCTTTTGAAGGTAAGAGGAGCGCCTGCGATAGGTGTTGCAGCTGCTTTTGGACTTTACATTCTTGCAACACAGATCAAGGCTGATTCGTTTGAGGGTTTTTATAAAGAGTTTGTAAAGAATAAAGAATTTTTGAATTCTTCAAGGCCAACTGCTGTGAATCTAAGCTGGGCGCTTAACAGGATGGATAAGCTTGCCTGTACAATGAAAGAATTTAGTATAGATGAAATACTCGAAGCCCTGAAAAAGGAAGCAATAACGATAAAAGAGGAAGATATAGCTGTATGTAAAGCAATCGGTGAATATGGCCTGACTCTGGTAAAGCCGGGGGACGGCATTCTGACTCACTGCAATGCAGGTCAGCTTGCTACATGCAAGTATGGTACTGCGACGGCTCCTATTTATCTTGGACATGAGAAAGGATACGGGTTTAAGGTATATGCCGATGAGACACGTCCATTGCTTCAGGGGGCGAGACTTACGGCTTTTGAACTTCAGAGTGCCGGAGTCGATGTTACGCTCATATGCGACAACATGTCCGCGACTGTTATGAAACAGGGAAAGATAGACGCTGTATTTGTTGGATGTGACAGAGTCGCTGCAAACGGTGATACGGCAAATAAGATCGGGACAAGTGTGGTCGCTACTGTAGCAAAGCATTACAACATACCTGTTTATATCTGTGCACCAACATCTACGATAGATCTTGATACACCTACTGGTAATGAGATAAAGATAGAGCAAAGACCGGATACGGAAGTGACAGAGATGTGGTATAAGGAGCGCATGGCACCTGAGGGTGTAAAGGTATATAATCCGGCATTTGATGTGACCGATCATGAACTGATAGCAGGTATAGTTACGGAAAACGGTATTGCATATGAACCGTATACCGAGAGCTTAAAAAGGATGAAAAACATATAATGAAATACTATATGCCGACAAAACTCTATAGCGGTCACAACTGTGTTAAGGAGCATGCTGATGAACTGGCGTCTTTTGGAAAGCATGCACTCATAGTTACAGGCAGAGGTTCTGCAAGAAAGAATCATTCACTTAAAGATATAACGGATGTACTTGACAGCAGAGGCGTATCATATACAATATTTGAGGGTGTCGAAGAAAACCCTTCGGTTGAGACTGTCATGAAGGCTACAGCAATCGGACTTGATGTTAAAGCCGATCATGTCATCGGTGTAGGCGGAGGATCTCCGCTTGATGCTGCCAAGGCTGTGGCTCTGATGATCAACAATCCTGACAGATCATGGGAATTTCTTTATGAGAACACCAAAGCAGAGGCGTTACCGATCATTGCTGTTCCGACAACCTGCGGAACAGGATCTGAGGTAACAGGCGTGGCTGTTCTTACCAGACACGACCTTAAAACAAAGATATCAATGAAACACAAGGTGTTTCCAAATCTTGCTCTGGTTGATGGAAAGTATATCCTTTCAGCACCAAGATCACTTGTGATCAATACAGCGATAGATGCATTTGCACACCTTGTTGAGAGCGCTGTTAATTCAAATGCAGATTATTACAGTCTGCTTAACGTGATAGGCGGTATATCACTTTGGAGAAGCTGCAGACCGTATATAGATGATCAGGATCCCATGGCTTCTAAGCTTGATGAGGCATCGGCACTTAGACTTATGGAAGCATCCGCGATAGCGGGTATTTCGATAGCTCAGACCGGAACGTCGCTTCCTCATGCGTTAAGTTATATGCTCACTTATGAACTGGGAATACCTCACGGACCGGCATGCGGAATGTTTCTTGCACGATATTTGGAGCTTTCTGATGATAAGATAAAGGATGATATTCTTGCAGCGGCAGGCTTTGAATCGTGCGAAGAACTGGGAGTATTCATCGACAGGCTGGCCCCTGTATCAGCCAATAAAGAAATACTTAAACGTTCTGCCAAAAGCGTTTTATCAAATACAGCAAAACTAAAGAATTGCCCATATAATGTAGATGAGAAAAAAATGGATTATATTGCGGGAGTATAGATCAAGGAGGAAATATGTTAAAACAGGTATCAATTTATGCAGAGAATGTTAAGGGTAAGATGTTGGAGATCACAGAGACTCTTACAGAGCAGAATATAAACATTCTGGGATCTGTTACGAATGATTCGGCCGAATACGGTATCGTAAGGATGGTTGTTGATGATCCGATTAAGGCAACGCAGGCTTTAAAGGATAAAGGCATCATATGCAAGCTTACGGATGTAATAGGAGTTGAGGTTAAGGATGAAGTAGGTAATCTGAACAGGCTTCTTAAAGCTCTTAACGATGCAAATATCAATGTTCATTATCTGTATCTGTCATTCAACAGAGTATCCGGATGTCCCATAATGGTACTTCATACAGATGATACAAAAGAAGTTGAGAGCAGTCTTAAGTCCAAAGGATTTTCGCTCTGCTAGGATGCTGTAAACAGAATAATAAAATTGCTTTTTGCGCCTTTTAGTGTTAGTATAGAAAAGGCGCACTTTTTTTATGTGTGAAAGAATGGAAAGCAATATCGGTCACATGATTTCAAAGTGCCAAAATACATAGTATTTAAATATTTTTATATATCATATGGAGGATGTTATGACCAAGAATTTTGAAGGTTTACTTTCAAAAGTAAATGAATGCGAGACAAAAAAACTGGCTGTTGCCGTTGCACAGGACAAACCCGTGCTTGAAGCTGTAAAGCTTGCTAAGGAGCGTAAGATCGCAGATGCCATACTTGTCGGTGATGAAGAGCAGATCAGAGCGATCGGTGCTGAGATCGGCATGAACATGGATGAGTTTAAGATCATAGATGAGAAGGATGTTGTTGAGGCATCATTAAAGGCTGTAAAGCTTGTACATGACGGTGAAGCTGATATGTATATGAAGGGTATACTTCCTACAGGTACATTCTTAAAGAGCGTACTTAACAAAGAAGTCGGTCTTCGTACGGGTAAGCCTCTTTCTCATGTCTGTGTGTTTGAGATCCCCGGATTTGACAGACTTTTATTCCTTACAGACGTTGCATTTATGCCTTATCCGACTCTTGAAGAGAAAAAGTGCATGATAGAATATACCGTAGATGTAGCTAAGGCATGCGGTGTTGATGATCCCAAGGTAGCAGTACTTGCTGCTCTTGAAACTGTAAATGAGAAGATGCCCTGCACAGTAGATGCGGCAGAACTTTCACGCATGCAGGAAGCTGGAGAGATAAAGGATTGTATAGTTGAAGGACCTCTTTCAATGGATATAGCTCTTTACAAAGAAGCAGCAGAGGAAAAGGGAGCTCTTGGAAGAAAAGTAGCAGGTGATGCAGATATACTTGTTTTCCCTGATATCCATGCAGGTAACCTTGTTTATAAGACAATGGTTCACATGGTAGACTGCAAGAACGGTAACATCCTTACGGGAACCAAAGCACCCGTTATCCTTACATCACGTTCGGATTCTGTAGAGGTTAAGATCAATTCCATAGCTCTTGCGGCAGTTGTTGCAGAGCAGATGAAAAACAGATAAAAAGATTTTGATTAGAGAGGAAGTACTGATATGAGTATAAAGAGTTTGATAATCAATCCCGGTTCAACATCAACAAAGATCGGTGTTTTTGAAGATGAGAATTTACTTTTTGAAGAAACCCTTCGTCACAGCACGGAAGAAATAGCAAAGTATGCTACCATAGCTGATCAGAAGGATTTCCGTAAAGCTATCATTATGAATCTTCTTAAAGAGAAGAACTTTGATATTAAATCACTTGGTATGGTTGTAGGTCGTGGCGGAATGCTTAAGCCTATCCCCGGTGGTACATATGCTGTAACGGACGATCTGCTTCATGATCTTGTTATCGGAAAGCAGGGACAGCATGCATCAAACCTTGGAGGTATGCTCGCACGTGAGATCGGAGACGAGATCGGCGTACCTTCATTTATAGTTGATCCTGTTGTTGTTGATGAGCTATGTGACGTTGCAAGATATTCGGGTGTTCCGGAGCTTCCCCGTACATCGGTTTTCCATGCACTTAACCAAAAGGCTGTGGCAAAGCGTTATGCAAAGGAAACAGGTAAAGCCTACGATTCACTTAATCTTATTGTTGTTCATATGGGTGGCGGAGTTTCAGTCGGTGCTCATAAGAACGGTAAGGTCATAGACGTATTCAACGCACTTGACGGTGACGGTGCATTCTCTCCCGAAAGAGCAGGTGCTGTTCCGGTAGGAGCACTTATAAAGATGTGTTTCTCAGGAGAATATACAGAGAAGGAGATCTATAAAAAGTTTGTCGGTAACGGCGGATTCAATGCCTACCTTGGAACAAACGACATGAGAGATGTCGAAAAGATGGTAAGTGAAGGCGATGCTAAGGCAAAAGAGATAAGAGATGCATTTATATTCCAGGTTTCAAAGAATATAGGTTCAATGTCTTGCGTACTTAAAGGTAAGGTGGATCAGATAATCGTTACCGGTGGTATCGCATATGACAAGGAAGTTGTTGCAGGACTTAAAGAAGCAGCTGAATGGATCGCACCTTTCACTGTATATCCCGGAGAGGATGAGCTTCTTGCACTTGTTCAGGGCGGACTTCGTGTTATGAACAAAGAAGAAGAGGCTTGTGTGTACTAAAATATCATTAGGAGTTTTCGATGAGTAAGATTGTAGATAAAGTCTTCGGTACTCACAGCGAGAGAGAACTGAAGAGGATCATGCCGCTCGTTAACAAGGTTGAAAGCCTCAAACCTACCTTTGAGGCAATGTCTGACAGCGAGTTAAAGGACATGACAAGAAAATATAAGGAGCGTCTTGCGCAGGGAGAGACTTTGGATGATCTTCTTCCTGAGGCGTTTGCCACAGTAAGGGAAGCTGCCAGAAGAGTTCTAGATATGGAACACTTCAGAGTACAGATAATAGGCGGTATCATCCTTCATCAGGGTCGTATCGCTGAGATGCGTACAGGTGAAGGTAAGACACTTGTATCCACGCTTCCTGCTTATCTGAACGCCTTGACGGGTGAGGGAGTATATATCGTTACCGTCAATGATTATCTGGCAAAGCGTGATGCTGAATGGATGGGACAGATCCATGAGTTCCTGGGCCTCAAGGTTGGAGTTGTTTTAAATTCAATGACCTCAGAAGAGAGACAGGCGGCTTACAGATGTGACATTACTTATGTTACTAACAATGAGCTTGGTTTCGATTACTTAAGGGATAACATGGTCATTTATAAGGAGCAGCTTGTTCTTCGTGATCTTAAGTATGCGATCATCGATGAGGTAGACTCGGTTCTTATAGATGAGGCAAGAACTCCCCTTATAATATCAGGTCAGAGCGGAAAGTCTACGAAGCTCTATGAGGCATGCGATCTGCTCGCACGTCAGATGCAGCGTGGTAAGGATATGGAGGATCTCTCCAAGATGGATGCCATCATGGGTGTCGTTCAGGAAGAGACCGGTGACTTCATAGTAAATGAGAAGGATAAGATCGTTAACCTGACTGAACAGGGCGTAGGTAAGGTTGAGCAGTTCTTCCATATAGACAATCTGGCTGATCCTGAAAATATAGAGATACAGCATAATATAATCCTCGCTCTTCGTGCACATAATCTTATGTTCAGAGATCAGGATTATGTTGTTAAGGACGATCAGGTCCTTATCGTAGATGAATTTACCGGACGTATCATGCCCGGAAGAAGATATTCGGATGGCCTGCATCAGGCTATCGAAGCAAAGGAACATGTTAAGGTTAAGCGTGAGTCAAAGACTCTTGCAACGATCACGTTCCAGAATTTCTTCAACAAGTTTGAGAAGAAAGCCGGTATGACCGGTACCGCTCTTACTGAAGAAAAAGAGTTCAGAGAGATCTACGGCATGGATGTTATCGAGATTCCCACAAACCGTCCGATAGCGCGTATAGATTATGACGATGCCGTTTATAAGACAAGAAAAGAAAAACTCAATGCCATTGTGGAAGCCGTCATGGAGGCTCATGAAAAAGGTCAGCCTGTACTGGTTGGTACCATTACGATCGAGGCCAGTGAGGAACTGTCCGCAATGCTTAGAAAACGCGGTATTGAACATAAGGTCTTGAATGCCAAGTTCCATGAGATGGAAGCAGAGATAGTTGCCGAAGCCGGTATACATGGCAAGGTAACCATCGCTACAAACATGGCCGGTCGTGGTACCGATATCAAACTGGATAAAGAGAGCTTAGAGGCCGGAGGACTTAAGATCATCGGTACAGAACGTCATGAGAGCCGTCGTATCGATAATCAGTTAAGAGGTCGTTCGGGACGTCAGGGTGATCCCGGTGAATCAAGATTCTATATCTCGCTCGAAGATGATCTTATGAGACTCTTTGGTAGTGAGAGACTGATAAATATGTTCAATGCACTCGGTATCCCTGAGGGACAGCAGATCGAGCATAAGATGCTCTCAGGTGCAATAGAGAATGCACAAAAGAAGATCGAAGGCAACAACTTCGGTATCAGAAAGAATCTTCTTGAGTATGACCGCGTTAATAATGAACAGCGCGAGATCATGTATGCTGAACGTAGAAGAGTACTTGACGGTGAGAACATGCGTGATGTCATCTATAAGATGATGACTGATATAGTTGATGGAAGCGTTGATACAGCGATCGGAGACGATAATCATCCCGAAAACTGGGATTTCAGAGAGCTCAATGAACTGTTGCTTCCTATCATACCTCTTCAGCCTGTAAGTTTAGAGCGTTTTGACGGAAACAATAAGGGCGCATTAAAGCAGCAGCTTAAGGAAGAGGCTGTTAAGCTGTATGAAGCAAAAGAAGCGGAATTCCCGGATCCCGAACAGGTAAGAGAACTTGAGCGAGTAGTACTTCTTAAGACCATAGACAGAAAGTGGATGGATCATATCGACGATATGGATCAGCTGCGTCAGGGTATCGGACTTCAGGCATATGGTCAGAGAGATCCTCTTGTAGAATACAAGATGACCGGTTATGACATGTTTGAAGAGATGACGGACAGCATTCGTGAAGATACTGTAAGAATGCTCTGCCATGTAAGAGTCGAGCAGAAGGTTGAACGTGAACAGGTTGCCAAGGTGACCGGAACGAACAAAGATGATACTGTGGCAAAAGCTCCCGTAAAGAGAATGGAATCAAAGGTATATCCCAACGATCCATGTCCGTGCGGAAGCGGAAAGAAATACAAGCTTTGTCATGGCAGAATCTGAGACTTGTAATTGATATATTAGAACCGGCCGTAGGACTATTTATGCAGCCGGTTCTGATTTTATAAAAATCTAAATTTAGAAAGTGTGGTGACGTTAAGTGGTTGAGTTAGATCAGATGAAAAGCGAACTTATCTCCTACAAAAATCCATTAGCGGAAGTGAGGGATTCACTTTGACTTAGCTAATAAGGAAAAGCGAATCGAGGAGCTGGAAAGAGAGATGGAGGCTCCAAACTTTTGGGATGATGCAGATGATGCAAACCAAAAGATGAAGATACTTAAGAACATGAAAGATACAGTGGAACTGTATGGCTCTTTGGAGTCCCAATACGAAGATATTGAGACTCTTATTGAGATGGGATATGAAGAACCGGATGAGAGCCTGATACCCGAAGTCAGAGAAGAACTGGATAACTTCATAGCAACTCTTGAGGATCTCAGGATAAGCACATTGCTTACTGGAGAGTTTGATAAGAATAATGCGATCTTAAAACTCAATGCCGGAGCAGGAGGAACCGAGTCGTGTGACTGGGCTCAGATGCTGTATCGTATGTATACGAGGTGGGCAGAGAAGAAGGGCTTTACGATCGAGATACTTGATATGCTCGAAGGAGATGAAGCCGGTATCAAATCTGTGACATTCCAGGTGAACGGTATAAACGCATACGGGTATCTTAAGGCCGAAAAAGGGGTTCACAGACTTGTAAGGATATCACCTTTTAATGCACAGGGTAAAAGACAGACTTCGTTTGTGTCTCTTGATGTAATGCCTGAGATAAATGATGATCTTGATGTTGAGATCAAGGATGAAGACATCCGTATCGATACATATCGAAGCAGCGGTGCGGGCGGACAGCATATCAATAAGACATCATCAGCTATCCGTATCACTCATTTTCCGACAGGTATTGTTGTACAGTGTCAGAATGAGAGAAGCCAGTTCCAGAACAAAGATAAGGCCATGCAGATGCTGAAAGCAAAACTGTATATGCTGCGTATGGAAGAAAATAAAGAAAAGCTCTCTGATATAAGAGGTGAAGTCACAGAGATCGGATGGGGCAATCAGATACGCTCATATGTCTTCCAGCCATATACGATGGTTAAGGATCACAGGACAAATGTTGAGAGCGGAAATGTCGATGCGGTAATGGACGGAGCGATAGACCAGTTTATAAACGGATATCTTAAGTGGATAAATACAAAACCGGGAGAACAGGCATAAGGAAACTGATATGGATATAATAGCAAAGATAACAGAAGAACTCGGAGTTAAAAAATGGCAGGTTGAAGCAGCTGTCGGACTGATTGATGAAGGGAATACCATACCTTTTATATCAAGATACAGAAAAGAGGTTACAGGTTCACTTAACGATGAACAGTTAAGAGACCTTGATGAAAGGCTCAAGTATTTAAGAGGTCTTGAGGAGAGAAAGGAAAGTGTCCTTGCATCGATAGAAGAGCAGGGAAAACTGACTGATGAGCTTAAGGAGAAGATTCTTGCTGCCGAGACGTTGGTTTTGGTGGAGGATCTGTATCGTCCTTATAAGCAAAAGAAAAAGACAAGAGCAAGTGTTGCAAAGGAAAAGGGCCTCGAGCCGTTAGCCGAACTCATATGGCAGCAGGAGATGACAAACCCTGTTGAAGAAGAAGCAGTAAAATATGTGAGTGAGGAAAAACAGGTTGCGGATGTTACTGAAGCCGTTCAGGGTGCAAAAGACATTCTTGCGGAACGTATCTCCGATGAGGCTGACTTCAGAACCTATATAAGAAAAGCTACGATGGAGGAAGGTATCCTTACAAGTAAGGTCAAAGAAAAGGAAGCAGATTCCGTATATGAGATGTATTACGATTATGAGGAGCCTGTTTCTAAAGTGGCTGGTCACAGAACACTTGCCGTTAACAGAGGTGAAGCTGAGAAAGTCCTTACAGTCAAGGTTGTAGCGCCTGTTGACAGGATAATCAATTATCTGGAAAAGAAGGTAATCATAAAAGACAACGAATATACAACACCTGTATTAAAAGATGTTGTTGCGGACAGTTATGACAGACTTATCGCACCTGCTATAGAGCGTGAAGTCAGAAATGAACTCACAGAGAAGGCTGAAGACGGCGCCATATCCGTATTTGGCAAGAACCTTGAACAGCTCCTTATGCAGCCGCCTATCGCAGGTAAGGTTGTACTTGGCTGGGATCCCGCGTTCAGAACAGGATGTAAGCTTGCTGTTGTCGATGAGACAGGTAAGGTTTTGGATACCAAGGTCATATATCCGACTGCACCGCAGAACAAGGTCGCTGAAGCGAAGATTGAATTAAAAAAGCTTATCAAGAAATATAATGTTTCACTTATATCTGTAGGTAACGGTACGGCATCCAGAGAATCGGAACAGGTTATTGTTGAACTTATTAAGGAACTTGATACACCCGTACAGTATGTTATTGTCAATGAGGCGGGAGCATCTGTTTATTCTGCAAGCAAACTGGCTACGGAAGAGTTCCCCAATTTCGATGTAGGACAGCGTTCGGCTGCTTCTATTGCAAGAAGATTACAGGATCCTTTGGCAGAACTTGTTAAGATAGATCCAAAGTCAATAGGCGTAGGACAGTATCAGCATGACATGAATCAGAAGAAACTTGGTGATTCACTTACCAATGTTGTGGAAGACAGTGTAAACAAGGTAGGAGTTGATCTGAACACAGCATCGGCTCCGCTGCTTGAGTATATTTCGGGTATTAGTAAGCCTATTGCCAAGAACATAGTGGAGTACAGGGAAGCAAACGGCAGATTTAAGGAGAGAAAGGAACTCCTTAAGGTGCCGAAACTCGGACCTAAGGCATATGAACAGTGTGCGGGATTCTTAAGGATAAATGACGGAACCAATCCTCTTGATGCAACGAGTGTTCATCCCGAGAGTTATGATGCGGTTGCCAAGCTGCTTGAGAAGCTGAATATGACAATGGATGATATCAAGCAGTTGCAGAAACAGGCGGCTATATCCGGAAAGCAGAACCAGAAAGCAGCTGAGAAGCCTCAAAAGACAAAACGTCCCGAGAAGCGTATGCATATCGATACATCGACTGCGATGGGCAAGGCTTTGGCGGCAGCCATGGGAAATGTAACACTTGAACAGGCCGATGATAAAAAGAAAACTGATACGGCAAAGAAGAATGATACAACTTCTTCGCTTGCGAAAAAAGTGGGTGATACATCCAAGATGGCTTCAGAGCTGGGGATCGGCGAGATCACTCTTAATGATATCTTAAAAGAGCTTGAGAAGCCTTCAAGGGATCCCAGAGAGGATATGCCCAAGCCGATACTCAGAAGCGATGTCCTTGACATGAAGGATCTTACCCCGGGTATGCAGCTAAAAGGCACGGTTAGAAACGTCATAGATTTTGGTGTATTTGTGGATATAGGTGTTCATCAGGACGGACTGGTACATATCAGCCAGATAACCGACAGATATATCAAACATCCTCTTGAGGCAGTTTCTGTCGGCGATATTGTTGATGTAAAGGTGCTTGATGTGGACATTGCAAAGAAGCGCATTTCGTTGACAATGAAAGTGTAGGATAGGTATAATTGAACTATGGAAGAACAGTTCACGGATAAAGTCAGAGAAGCATATATACCCTATGACAACGGCTTTCAGAAAGCTGCAGGTATCATGGGGATAGCGGCCATAGCAACAACATTTTTCGGACTTATAATGCTACCGATGATGCTTGGCGGACTTGCTGTGATCCTTGCCCTTTTATCAAGGGGTAAAGGATATATGAGCAGACGTGCCTACATGGGATTTACCTGCGGAAGCGTTGCTATCATACTAAATATCCTGATAGTAGGATACGCTTTGTTTATGTTCTGCTTTAATCCTGTCTTTCGCAGTACGGTAAATGAGCAGAGCAGACGCATGTACGGATATACTATCAATGATATGATCAATGAGTCTGTGGGGAATGACTTTGATGTAGACAGTTATCTCAGAGACATTACAAAGAAGTTTATGCCGGATTGACAGTTTTTCTTTGATGGGATGATTTTTGTATTATGGGTTATATGACACAAAAAGAGCTTAAGAATATGGCGAGAGACAAAATGCTCGGACAGTACGGCACCGCAATAGGTGCCTTTCTGTTTATGCGCTTCGTTCTGATGATAGCTTTGGGGGCAAGCTCAAGCCTGTTTGCAAATCATGGCATCATGTTCATGATAGCATCATTTATAATAGTTTTGTTTGAAGGAATATTTGCATACGGGGAGCTTTCCATATATTTAAAGATTTCAGTTGGTATGCCGACAGATATGACGGATGTGGTTTCGGCATTCAAAGGAAGTGCTGACAAAGCGATAAAATCAAGACTTATTCTTATGATGATCCTGTATGGATGCATGTATTCACAGATGGGGATTAAATACATATGTGACAGATTCATAAACGAAACAGGAAGTATCATAACAAAGATTTCAGGGATATTGTTAGCAATACTCTGTGTATGGCTTTTGCTCACATATTCTCAGGTTATGTATTTTCTGCATGACTTTTCAGAGATAACTGTTAAGGAAGCCTGCATAAGGAGCAGAAGACTAATGCAGGGCAATAAACTGACTTTACTGTCAATGTATATAGGTTTTATACCGATATATATAGTGGGTGTATTGTCATGGATGGTTGGGTTATATTTCCTTCATCCCTATGTAAAGATGACTCTTACGGAATTCTATCTGGACAGGGTCAAAAAATCTGAAAAGAAGGATGGTGCGAACATATGAAACTAATGTTTATCGGAGCGGATCATGAGGTTACAGGAAGCTGTCATTATCTGAATGCGTGCGGAAAGCATATACTGATAGATTACGGTATGGAACAGGGTGTAAATGTATATGAGAATGCACCGCTTCCGGTAGAAGCACCGCTTATCGATTATGTTTTTCTTACACATGCTCATGTGGATCATTCGGGAATGCTGCCTCTTTTATATGCAAAGGGCTTCAGAGGTCAGATCTTCATGACGGATGCGAGTGCAGATCTGTGTAGCATCATGTTACGTGACTGTGCTCACATTCAGATGCAGGAAGCTGAATGGAAGAGCAGAAAAGCCAAAAGAAGCGCCGATATTCAGTATCAGGAACCAATATATACAATGGAAGATGCCGACGGGACAATACGTCGGATAGTTCCGTGCTCATATGATAAAGAGATAGAAATCTGTGAAGGCATAAAGATCAGATTTACGGATATAGGACATCTTCTTGGCTCTGCCAGTATAGAAGTCTGGATAACCGAGGGCGAAGAATCCAGAAAGATCGTTTTCTCAGGAGACATCGGCAATCTTGATCAGCCGCTTTTAAAGAATCCCATGAAAACTAAAGATGCGGATTATGTAGTCATGGAGTCAACATACGGAGACAGACTTCATTCTACGGAAAGACCTGATTATGTCGGAGAACTGTCATCTATAATCCAGGAGACTTTTAACAGGGGCGGTAATGTGGTGATCCCGTCTTTTGCAGTCGGACGTACTCAGGAGATGCTTTTCTTCCTTCGTAAGATAAAAGAAGAGAGACGCATTGTCGGATTTGAAGATTTTGAGGTATACGTAGACAGTCCTTTGGCTGTTGAGGCAACCGGTATATTCTTAAAGAACGGCATGGACTGCTATGACAATGAGGCGAAGGAACTTGTTAAAAAGGGTATCAATCCTATAACTTTTCCGGGACTCAAGCTTTCTATCACTTCGGAAGAATCAAAAGCCATTAACTTTGATATGACCCCCAAGGTAATCCTGTCGGCGTCAGGTATGTGTGAAGCCGGAAGAATCAGGCATCACCTTAAGCACAATCTGTGGAGACCCGAGTGTACTATTCTGTTTGTCGGATATCAGGCATACGGTACGCTTGGACGTGCATTGATCGAAGGTGTTGATGAAGTAAAGCTTTTTGGTGAGCCTATCGGTGTAAGAGCAAGTATAAGACAGCTTGCCGGAATAAGCGGACATGCTGACAGAAACGGTCTGCTTGAATGGATCGGCGGATTTGAGAACAGGCCGACAAGAGTATTTGTTGTACACGGTGAAGACAGCGTGTGCGATGCATTTACTCAGACACTTATAGATGAATGTGATCTGGATGCATATGCTCCTTTCAGCGGCACCAGATTCGATATGATAAGCAATACCTTTGATTATGAGGCAGTCGGTATCAGGATCGAGCCTAAGAAGACGAAGAAGATCTCGACTGTATTCAACAGGCTTATGGAGGCTGGTCAGAGGCTTATCGGCATAATAAAGAAGAGCGAAGGATTGGCAAACAAGGATCTTGCAAAATTTGCTGATCAGATAAATTCACTTTGTGATAAATGGGACAGGTAGGTATAGTATGAGTTACGCAGACAGAGTTTTTGTTGATATGTGCAAGGACATTCTTGAGAATGGGACAAGCACGGAAGGAGAAAAAGTCAGACCCCACTGGCCTGACGGGACACCTGCATATACGATCAAGAAATTCGGTGTTGTCAACAGATATGATCTTAGAAAAGAGTTTCCTCTTTTAACTTTAAGAAGGACGGCACTTAAGTCTGCAACAGACGAGATACTCTGGATATGGCAGCAAAAGTCAAACAATATAAATGATCTTCACAGTCATATCTGGGATGAATGGGCCGATGAAGACGGTTCGATCGGTAAAGCCTACGGATATCAGCTCGGAGTCAAGCATCAGTATAAAGAAGGCATGATGGATCAGGTAGACAGGGTCATATATGATCTTAAGAACAATCCGTTCTCAAGAAGGATCATGACAAATATCTATGTTCATCAGGATCTTCATGAGATGAACCTGTATCCCTGCGCATACAGTATGACTTTTAATGTAACACAGCGTTTAGGTGAAGATAAGCTGACCTTGAATGCTGTGCTCAATCAGCGTTCGCAGGATGTCCTTGCGGCAAATAACTGGAATGTTGTTCAATATGCGGTTCTTATGCATATGTTAGCCCGCACATGCGATATGTATGTTGGTGAACTTGTGCATGTAATAGCCGATGCACATATCTATGACAGACACGTGGATATCATTAAGGAACTGATAAGCAGACCGCAGTATGATGCGCCTGTTTTTACCCTTAATCCCGATATCCATGATTTCTATCAATTCACCCGTAATGATGTTTCTGTTGAGAACTATCAGTATGGTGAGCAGATCGAAAATATTCCCATAGCAATTTAATTTTTAAAAATGCTTGACGAGGGTAAATAATAATGTTATGCTTTAATGCGTCAAAGCGTTGACGCTTCAAAGCGTGTAAGTAAGATTTTTGGAGGTATTATTAAGATGACAGTTGTACTTAGTTCAGTTCTTCTCATTATATTCTTCGCTGTTATGATAGGCGTCGGAATATATACAAGAAAGAATGCGACAGATGTCAACGGATTTGTTCTCGGAGGACGTTCCGTTGGTCCGTGGCTTACGGCATTTGCATTCGGAACATCATATTTTTCGGCGGTTATTTTTGTAGGATATGCCGGCCAGTTCGGATGGCTTTACGGAACATCGGCTACATGGGCAGGACTTGGAAATGCATTCATCGGTTCGCTTCTTGCATGGAAGATACTCGGAAGAAGAACAAGGATCATGACTCAGAGTCTTGATACAAAGACTATGCCTGATTATTTCGGAAAGAGATTTGAATCAAAAGGTCTTAAGATAGCGGCATCGGTTATTATATTTATTTTCCTTATACCCTACACCGCATCATTGTACAACGGTCTTTCAAGCCTGTTCGGTCTGGTTTTTGATATGCCTTATTGGGTAGTTATCGCAGTTATGGCAGTCCTTACAGGAATATATGTTATATTTGGCGGATATATGGCAACAGCGATCAATGATTTTATTCAGGGAATCATCATGTTAATCGGAATAACCGCTGTAATCCTTGCAGTACTTAAAGACAACGGCGGCTTGCTTTCAGCCATGCAGGCTTTGTCTGCAGTAGAGTGTGAAGGATGGTCAGGCGGAGCATATTCATCATTTTTGGGACCCGATCCGCTTGCACTTGCATTTGTTGTAATACTTACATCTCTTGGTACATGGGGACTTCCTCAGATGGTTGGTAAGTTTTATGCGATAAAGAGCGAAAAGGATATACATAAGGGAACTATCATCTCAACGATATTCGCGATCATAGTAGCAGGTGGCTGCTATTTCCTCGGAGGATTCGGAAGACTTTATGCCGACAAGATCACATACAACGAAGCAACAGGCAAGCCTTTGTTCGATACCATCGTTCCGGCTATGCTTTCAACGCTTCCGTCAGTGATAATAGCAGTAGTTATCGTACTTGTACTTTCAGCTTCAATGTCAACTCTTTCATCGCTTGTTTTGACATCAAGTTCTACATTTACACTTGATGTTATCAAGCCTTCCATGAAAGATGAGATGACAGAGAAAAAACAGGTATCCATCATGAGGGTATTTATTGTATTTTTCATTATTATCTCGGCAATAATCGCCGTGATAAAGGATGCGAATCCGAGTGTGACATTCATAGCTCAGATGATGGGTGTTTCATGGGGCGCACTTGCAGGTTCATTCCTTGCTCCGTTCCTCTATGGATTATACTGGAAGGGTGCTACTAAGGCATCAGTTGCAGTATGTTATGTTTGGGGATGTGCTATAGGCATACTACAGATGATCATCTCACTTTGCAAGATCGATCTTAGCGGATGCGGTGTGATTATAGGATACATATTCAAGTCTTCTATAAACTCGGGTGTTGTGGCTATGGTAGGCGGACTTATAATAATACCTCTTGTAAGTCTCTTTACCAAGAAACAGGATGAGAAGGTAGTTGATGAGATGTTTGAATGCTTCGAGCACAAGGTATCGGTTGCTCAGAAGGAAGCATTGGATTAATAAACTTAAAATATGATGATTTTGCAGGGAGCATCAGGTATGATGCTCTCTGTTGTTTTATAGACTAATAAGGGTGTTTCTGATATAATTGTGAAGGATTATGTTTTAAAGGAGAATCACTATGTTTGAGAATACATCACAACAGGAAGCAAAGGAACAGATCCTTTCCATGGTCGGAGAATACTGCGACAGATTTCATAATAAAAGAAAGGATTTTGAACCGGGAGACCGAATAACATATGCGGCCAGAGTATATGACAGAGCTGAGATGACAAATCTGGTTGACAGTGCTTTGGAATTCTGGCTTACTTCAGGAAGATTCACTGATGAGTTTGAGAAGAAACTGGCAGATTATCTTGGAGTCAGATTCTGTTCTCTGGTTAATTCGGGTTCGTCTGCAAATCTTATAGCATTTATGGCTCTTACTTCACCTTTACTTGGTGACAGACGTATAAATAGAGGTGACGAGGTCATAACTGTTGCGGCAGGTTTTCCTACTACTGTTACACCTATCATTCAGTATGGTGCAGTACCTGTGTTTGTTGATGTGACGATCGGACAATACAACATAGATGTCACAATGCTTGAAAAAGCATTGTCTGAAAAGACAAAAGCAGTTATGATCGCTCATACTTTGGGAAATCCTTTTGATCTTAAGGGCGTAAAAGAATTCTGTGAGAAACACGGACTCTGGCTTGTTGAGGATAACTGTGATGCGCTTGGATCCAAGTATACACTGGATGGTAAAGAATACTTTACAGGAACAGTGGGTGATATAGGCACTTCAAGTTTTTACCCACCTCATCATATGACTATGGGAGAAGGCGGTGCGGTATACACCGATGATGCATTGCTTAACAAATGTATAAGATCGTTCAGAGACTGGGGAAGAGACTGTGTTTGTCCTTCCGGAAAAGATAATTTCTGCGGACACAGATATGACGGACAGTACGGAGAACTTCCTGCAGGATATGATCATAAATATGTATATTCACATTTCGGATATAACCTTAAGGCAACAGATATGCAGGCTGCAATAGGCTGTGCTCAGATAGAGAAATTTCCGTCGTTTGTTGAAAAGCGTATAGAGAACTTTAACAGACTTAAAGCGGGACTTGCCGGATTGGAGGATAAGTTGATCCTTCCTGTAGCAAATGAGAATTCTAAGCCCAGCTGGTTTGGCTTCCTAATAACAGTCAAAGAGGGTGTGAGCAGAAATGAACTCGTAAGATTCTTAGAGGATAACGGTATTCAGACTCGTATGTTGTTCTCGGGAAATCTTATTAAGCATCCCTGCTTTGATGAGATGAGAAAAACCGGTGAAGGATACAGAGTGGTCGGAGAACTTGTAAATACAGATCGTATCATGAGAGACACTTTCTGGGTAGGAGTTTATCCTGGCATGACTAATGACATGATCGATTACATGGCAGCAATGATCCGTAAGTATTTTGAAAGATGAAAAATAAGCGTGTTAAGGTTGTACAACTGATAACAACTATGGCAGATGGCGGGGCAGAAACCTTGGTAAAGGATTATGCCCTTCTTTGCGATAAAGAAAGAATAGATCTTAGCGTTATAGTATGGAGCGGACCGATTGGTTCTTCAAATGAGAGACTGCTCAGGGAAGCCGGTATAAATGTTATATATCTGGGGATTGATGCTGTAAACAAGCCGTCATCCAATCCTGTTATCAAAGCGTACAGGATGGTAAAGAAGTATAAGGTTTTCAGGGATGAGATCATAAAGGGCAATGCAGAGGTGATACATGTTCATCTTCGCTTTGGAAGATATCTTAAAACATTGCCCGACAATGTGCTTAAGAGAATAAAACTGTTTTATACACTCCATAATGAACCTTCAAAGTATTTTGATCCCAATGGTTCCGGTAAGAAGAAATTTGAATATGAAGAGACCAAAAGACTGATAGACAGATACGGACTTACTGTTATCACGTTACATGATGATATGAACAGACAGGTACGTGAGCTGTTTAATACAGAAAATGTCATTACAGTCAACAATGGGATAAACTTTGAAAGATTTGACAGATTATTATACGACAGACAAAGTGTTAGGGACTCGCTCAACATATCAGCCAATGCGAAAGTCATAGGCCATGTTGGATCTTATACGGAACAGAAAAATCATGAATTTCTATTAAAGCTTTTTTCGGAATATCTGAAAAAAGACAGAGACGCAAGAATGATACTTGTAGGAAGAGGCGTTCTTAAAGAAAAAGTCGCCGGGATGATCAAGGACATGGGACTGGATAAACAGATCATTTCGCTTGAAAACAGAAGTGACATACCAGCGTTGATGTGTGCGATGGATGTATTTGTTTTGCCATCGAGATGGGAAGGATTTCCGGTTGTCTTATTAGAGGCACAGAAGATAGGACTCAAATGTGTCATATCAGACAGGATAAACAAAGAAGTAGTTTTGTCTGATGATGTGACTATGCTTAATATAGATGGAAATCTGGACAGTTGGATTGAAGCTATCGACGGCAATTCCGTGAAAGAAGAACCTGTCGGAAGATTTGAGGATTATGATATCCGTAAGTCAATAAAGACACTTGAAGACCTTTATGCTGTATAGATTGTTTGTAAATGTTAAATATGGGAAATGGTAAGAAGATACTCCATATATGCACGATAGATAAAGGCGGTGCATACAATGGAGCAAAACGTCTCAATGAGATGCTAATTGAACATGGATATGAATCACGGATCTTGGTAAGAACAAAGACCGGAAACTCATCATATACATTTCCGGCTTTTAAGAGCACATGGGAAGAGACGTTATCAAAGGTAAAGAACGTTGTAAACCTCTGCTTCAAGAAAGGTGAGGTCAAAAGAGATGTTCTTGGAAGTGATCTTACCGGAAATTCCATGGTCAAGGAAGCGGATGTGATCTTTATACACTGGATCAGTACTTTTCTTTCACCCAAGCAGATATATGAGCTATCTGGATTAAAGGATAAAAAGGTTATCTTTTGGATGCATGACATGTGGCTTTTTACAGGCGGCTGTCATGTGGATAGGAGATGTGGACGATATACTGATGAATGCACATCCTGCCCTATGGCGGGAAAGCCTGCGAGTGTTAGCTTTAGAAGAAAGAAGGATTATATACAGAAAGCTTCTTTAACTGTGACCGGTCCGAGCAGATGGATCGTGGAGGAAGCTTCAAGGAGTTGCATCCTTAAGGGAAAAGACATCAGATATATACCTAATGTATATGATCAAAAAGTATTCTGCCCCAAAGAGGATATAAACAGTATAAGGGACAGACTGGGAATAAAAACTGATAAGAAGGTAATAATGTTTGGGGCTGCTGACAAAGGAGCTGCAAACAGCAATAAAGGTTTTTCTTATCTGTTAAAAGCGCTTGAAATGATAGATATGAGTGATAAGCAGCTTGTGGTATTGGGGAATGCCGAGAGTATAAAGAATGATCTTGGATCATATGATGTGATATATCCCGGATTTATATCAAATGAAGAACTCTTGGCGGATTATTACAGAGCGGCAGATGTGTTTGTAAATCCTTCCCTGCAGGAATCATTCGGATATACTGTCTGTGAGTCGATGGCTTGCGGGACTCCTGCTGTTGCATTCGCAGTAGGAGGCATGCTCGATCAGATAGAAAGCGAGACTAACGGCTATCTGGCTGACTATGAGAACAGCGAAGAATTGGCAAAAGGGATAGAGTTTTGTGTTGAGAATAAAAAAACACTTTCGATACAGGCTGCAGAAGCTGCAAAAAGATTTTCTTATGAAAACGGATTTGCTAATATAGAAACGCTCTTGGAAGAATAAAGAACAGGTATGAATACTGACAGTATAAAAAATATAATATTCGTTACGATCTCCATGACAGGCGGAGGGACTGAGAGGGTGATAGCCACTTTATCCAATTATTGGATAAAGAACGGCAGGCAGGTAAGCATTCTGATGATAGGCGGAGATGATATCGCCTACGAGTTGGATGAGAGAATCAAGGTCAAGGTGCTTTCTGGTGCTACCGGTGGAAGTCTGTCGGCAAGATTAAGCAGGATAACAAAACTCAGACAGGAGTTTAAAGAAAATAAAGACAGCGTGATAATCGCCATGGGAACGGTTGCATCAATGTTTGCTGCTGTAGCTCATTTTGGCCTTAAGAATCCACTGCTGTTGTCAGAAAGAAACGATCCGAACAGGCTTAATCATAGACCCATAAAAAGCTACGAAAGAATAATTAGGAATATATTGTACAGAAAGTCTAATAGAGTAGTTTTTCAAACCCAAATGGCAAGAGATTGCTTTCCTGAAAGCATTAGAAGGAAAGGCTGTCTCATACCTAACCCTTTAGAGGATATCCCTGATACTATGGAATATACCAATAGGGATAAAAAAATCGTATCAGCAGGGCGACTGACAGAACAAAAGAATCATAAGCTTCTTATTGATGCATTCAGTTCAGTGCATGACAGGTTTGATGATTATGAACTTGTTATATATGGAGAGGGCGAATATAAGAATGCCCTTAAAGAATATATAGATCAGAAAGATGCAGGCGAGTATATTAAACTGGCAGGGTTCAGTGACAGATTAATAGACGTTCTGGGGATGACCCGTATATATGTGTCCAGCTCGGATTGGGAGGGGATTTCCAATTCGCTTGCTGAGGCAATGGCATGCGGTATGGCTGTCATTGCTACAGACTGCCCGATGGGGGGCAGTGCCATGCTGATAAACGATGGAGTAAACGGAAGACTGGTCCCTGTTTCTGATCTAAACAGTATGACACAGGCACTGGAAGATTTTCTTTCCGATGACGATATGGCAGCGAAATGTTCGACCAATGCCAGATGTATAAGAGAAGACATGGCGGTTTCACGAATTGCAAAAATGTGGGAGAATGCAGCAGTTGATTGATAACAGGATTGAGTTATGATCAGGATTTTGATAATCAGAACATATCCTTCAATATTGGATCCGGATGGTTACAATATACAGGAGACCGGATTGGCAAAGGCACTTGTAAGAGCCGGAGCGGTCTGCGATGTTGTATTGTATAACGGAAATAATGCGGATGAGATAAGGGAGATTAAGGTACCCGGAACTGAAAATGGTGTGGTTAAAGTTTACATGCGTCATGGTAAGGGTATACTTAAGAACGGATTTTTTCCAGGACTTAAGAAGATAACCGAGGAATATGATATCCTTCAGGTAAATGAATATGATCAGATAACATCATGGTTATATTATACCCGGTCAAAAAAACCTGTGGTCATTTACCATGGTCCGTATTACGATGAATTCAACAAGGGATATAACTTTAAGTGCAGGGTGTTTGATAACACTTTCCTTAAATTGGGTAAGCATAAAGATATACTCTGCCTGACAAAGTCCAATGCAGCAGCATCTTTTTTGAAACAAAAAGGTTTTGATAATACTGTACCGATCGGAGTGGGATTGGATACAGATAGTTTTTCCAAAGCCAAGGATGCTGATAAACAAATTGCAAAGATAGATGAGATCTGGGATCAAAACAAGTGGAATATCATCTATGTGGGTAAGATAGAACCAAGGAGAAATCCTTATCTGCTTCTTGAGATCGCTGGCAGACTAAAGGATATTGATAAGAATATCGGGCTTACGATCGTAGGCACCGGAGAAAAGGAATATCTTAAAGAGTGGAAGGAAGCTGCAGACAGATATATAAAAGACGGAGTCTTAACGTACATCGAGAGAATGAGCCAGAATGATCTTAGAGATGTGTACACAGAGGCTAAGCTGATGATCTTTCCATCCAATTATGAGATATTCGGAATGGTACTGCTTGAGGCAATGTATTTTGATCTTCCTGTGATATCTTCTGATAACGGCGGCTCTGATACTCTGATAACGGATGGAGTGGACGGCGTGATCATCAAGGAGTTTGATAAAGATATATGGGTGAATACTATCTCCAAGCTTCATGATGACTCACAGGAATACAATACCATCAAGAAAAATCTGACATTAAAGGATCACTCAGTATACACCTGGGATGCAATAGCAAAAAAGTATATTGATGCGATCAAGAATACATTTGATTGACATGGATAAAAAATCATATTTTCAAAAACTGAAAACATCAGCTGTGGTCACAGGACTGGCTGCTTTTATGTTATGCATATTTAGCCCTGCTGAAACATTTTTTGCAAACTCATCAGAACTGCCTTTTGTCTATGGAGAGTTTTCGGGTTATTTGTGGATGTTTGCGATAGTATTCGTAGTAGGTATGTCTTTAGTTACAGCTTTACTGCCTGAGAGGATACATGCCTTTATTGCGGCGTTATTATTTGCACTTAGTGTTTGTGCTTATATTCAGAACATGTTCCTTAACAAGGGACTCGATCTGATGGGACTTAATCCCGACGGATATAATGCAGATAGTTCAAAAGCTGGTATCAACATCGCCATATGGCTGATAGTTTTGGCAATAATTGTCATTCTTGGGATGATCAAAGGTTACGGAAAGAAGATCGTTACATACGGAGCGCTTTTTCTGCTCGCAATTCAGGTGATAGCATATGTGAGTCTCATAGTGCCGGCTGATGACAGCTGTTTTGACTATCCGTTGGCTGAGTATCATCTTTCGGGTGAAGACCAGTATGAACTTTCAAAAGACGGAAATATAGTTTTGTTTATAGTTGATTCACTCAGCAACAGGGATCTAAAGAATGCACTAGATATTAATCCCGATGCATTAAGTGAATACAATGATTTTGTTTACTACACAAACATGGACTGCTGTTACTGCGGTACATATCCGTCGCTTACCCATATGCTCACAGATAATTACGTAGATATGGAAGCAGGAGTAAATGACTGGACAAGATCTGCATGGACTGATACAAACTGTGAAATGTTTTATGAAAACATGAAGGCATCGGGTTACAAATGTCTTCTGTATACTCCTGATCTGCATATCATATGCGGTAATAATGCACCTGAAGGACTGCTTTTAGGCAAATGGGATAATTTTACCGATGCACCTCTTGAGAGAGAAGTGGCTAACAGCAAGATTGTAAAAGTTATGGTAAAGATGGCGGCATACAGGATGCTTCCGGAAGTTATGAAGAACTTAGCTTACGTGGATCTTGGCGAGTATTCAGATGCTGTAAGGATAATCGAAGATCCCGTAATGCATGAGAATTATGATTTTTGTGATAAGCTGGAACAGAACGGCCTTTCAACTCATAGTGGTGATAAAGTATTTGTTGTTCAGCATCTTATGGGGACACACCTTTTCAAGAATGATGAATTTGGTAAATTCAAAGAAGGTGCGTCTTACGAGGAGACTACGCTTGGTTGTCTTTATATAGTCGGAGAATATTTAAGACAGATGAAAGAGGCTGGAGTATATGATAATTCGACCATAATCATAACCGCTGATCACGGTTGGGAATACGGTCAGCAACCGGTATTCTTCATCAAAGAGGCTGGAGCTTCTTATGATGAAATAGTATATAATAATGCGCCGGCTTCATTTCATGAATTGCTACCAACTATCGCATCTATCGCAGGAATAGATATGGATGGACAGACTATATATGATTTTAAGCCTGATGAATTAAGAGAAAGAACTTTATATATAAGATACTACATGGATGAGTATCCTGATGTACCATACTTTGGTGGAGATAAGATGGGAACTTCCAATATTTATATGGGATTTACATATACCGGAGATGAAGATGTACTTAGAGAGTATCTTTTTGATAAACCTTCCAAGATAATACAGATGGTGGATTCATATTTTTAATAGAGAGGAAAATGATGGATTTTAAAGAGATTTTAGATTATTACAATGGTAAGAAGGTATTTATAACTGGACATACAGGTTTTAAAGGATCTTGGATGTGCCAGATATTAAAGAATAGTGGTGCTAAAGTAGTAGGTTACTCACTTGAGCCCCCGACGGATCCGAGTCTGTTTGAGATTGCTTCAGTTGCCGATGGTATGCACTCGTATATCGGTGATATACGTGATCTAGGCAGCCTGAGAAGAGTATTTGAAAAAGAAAGACCCCAGATAGTGATCCATATGGCGGCTCAACCTTTGGTTAGGGAATCATATAGGGATCCTGTAACGACATATGCAACCAATGTCATGGGTACAGTCAATGTTTTGGAATGCGTCAGAAATTGTGACAGTGTAATCTCTGTCGTTAATGTTACAACGGATAAGGTATACAGAAACAATGAATGGGACAAGGGCTATGTTGAGGAAGATATTCTGGATGGATATGATCCGTATTCGAACAGTAAGTCATGTTCTGAGCTTGTGACGCATAGTTATATACAGTCATTTCTTGCAGACAGAAAGATACCTGTATCAACCTGCAGAGCCGGTAATGTCATAGGAGGAGGAGACTTTGCGACCGACAGAATAATCCCGGATTGCTTAAGAGCAAGCTTCGAGGGTAAGGCAGTTGTTGTAAGGAATCCATACTCTACCAGACCTTATCAGCATGTGCTTGAACCGTTATTTGCTTATCTTATGGTTGCTATGAAACAGGCTACGGATTATTCATATGCATCAAATTATAACATAGGACCAAACGATGATAACTGTGTAACAACAGGTGAACTTGTTGATACATTTGTTGATTCATGGAATCTGTATCTTGATAATAACGGAATGAGTGATGCTGTAAGGGCTTCCAGACAGGATATACCTGATGGCGGTCCTCATGAGGCTAATTTCCTTAAACTTGACTGCGGCAAATTAAAAAAGACTTTTGGTTGGAGTCCAGTCTGGAACATTAGAGAGACCATAGATAAGATAATCGAGTTTGAGATGATCAGAAAATGCGGCGGAGATGCTAAAGAACTCAGTGCCTGCATGGAGAAACAGATTAGGGAGTATATAGGAAAAGCTCAATGAATAAAGAATTGCTATCGATCATTCAAGATGATATAAAGCGAGGATACGACAACAGATTATTCAGAAGACCGCTTCAGTTAAGATACCTCATCACCTGGCGTAAGGCATCCTTTTATGAAAAAAAACATCCGCTGGGGATCATATACAGGATCAGATTAAACAGGCTTTCTGAAAAGAGCGGGATACAGATACCCACAGAGACAAAGATAGGGAAGGGTCTGCTTATTGCTCATTTCGGAACAATAATCGTCAATCCTGCGGTTAGTATCGGAAGTAATGTAAATATTGCTCCCAATGTTGTCATAGGCAAGGCAAATCGCGGAGAGAAGAAGGGAACACCTAAGATATCAGACAGAGTCTGGATAGGAGCAGGATCTGTTATAGTTGGAAATATAAACATAGGTGAGGATGTGCTCATTGCACCGAATTCCTATGTGAATTTTGATGTGCCTTCTCACAGCATAGTGGTAGGAAATCCCGGAGTCATTCATCATAAGGATGATGCTACTCTTGATTATATAAACAACATGGTTTAGCAGTTTTAATATGTTTATCTTTACATTAACAGCCATCATACTGGCTTCACTAATAATCGCATATAAATTTGATATCACATTATCTGAAACACTCGGACCGTCATGTATCATGGCAATAATAGTCATGTATGTGGCGGCTTTCTTCAGAGGTCTGTATGTTGTTGATCTTATCAGCATCGCATTGATCGTTATCATGACCTTCTGGATAGTAAGAAACCGACTGATGCCGCAGATATTGAAAAGATTGGCAACTGTGACAAACCTCAGTGTTCTTGTGACCATCGTTCTTATTGTATTTTTTTTGTTAAAGAAGGATGTGCACTTTGAGGGAGTTGATGCATTTTATGCGGCTGATATAAAAGCTCTCTATACTTTGGGAGGATTTGCTGCACGTCTTGGAAATGTATTCCCGAGATTCGGAGATTATCCGCCCGCAATGCAGCTGTGGGGATGGCTGATAGCTCATGCATCATCCGAATCATATCATCCAGGATTATATCTTACAGGATATACCTGTCTGAATTTTATATTGCTCCTTCCTTTACTGAACAGAGCGTGCTTTAGGAAGATAAGTATAAAAAGCAGCATATGGGACACGCTTACCGGACAGGGAGTTTACCGCTCGGATGAGGATGAGAGCGAGGCTTTTGATAACGGCCTTGATGATGATAAGAATGACGGAGTTTCTGTAAGGATATCGAAGAATAAAAAATACAGATTTGTGTATGAGAGCTATAGATTAAAGAGCAAATATAAAGTACACATCAAAGACAATGGTGATTATAAAGACGAGAAAACGGATGTCGCTGAAAAGATCATTGCTTTTATGGCTACACTTGTTACGTGTTTGGCACTTGTTCTTGTTCCCGCAATGATATGCGCATTTTCCTTTGACAGCTTAAGACCTGATATAACTATGGGAATAGCTGTGGGTATGCTGCTGCTGTGCATATTTGATATTGAGACTTCTCCCGGGTTATTCTATGGGAGGATCGCGCTATATGGAAGCTTTATCATCCTGTGTAGAACGTGGGGGATCCTATGGCTGATCATTGTGATGATCCCTATGACTATTCGCATTATTAAGAAAAGAGATGCTCTTGAAGAGCTGAAATACCTGATATGTGTACCTGTGATATGGCTATCCCTTGTGGTCAGCTGGGTAGTGATGTGCATATATAAAACAAGGATATCAGAACTTTCAAAGTATACTTTTCATATGCTTATGGGAAGAGCGGGACAGGCGCTTGATGTAAAGGCAAAGTTTGTTGAAATGGCAAAGGCAATCAGTGTTTTCCCATTGATGCAAAGCCGTGTCGGACTGGTTAGACTTAGTCCTGTCATATTGCTTATCATTTTCATGCTGTTTATATATATAGCGGCAAGAAAGTGTTTGATAGAAGATAACATTAAGAATATTTATATATATATTGGTGCTGTGTTTATTGTTTGTCATGGTGTCATGTTCCTTATATATACCCATCTTTGGGAAAGTATAGAGTATTCCGTTACAGAAGTCAGCCTGATGTGCGATATACCGTTATGCTTGATGCTAATTATTTATTCATTCGGAATCCTTACACACACATTAAATGAAAATGACAGTGAGATTGCGGTAAGAGAGAGCAAAGTTGACAGGCAGTTAAGATCAAGAGATGCGGGACGCGTCTGGAAAGTATACCTTGGTATAGCATTTATTGCTTTTATATCATGTGAATATCCTATCGGTATTCTGGGATCTGATAATACCTCTGCAATGGAACAGACATATGATTCAGACAATGCTTATGACAGGTTTATTGAGACACTTTCTTCACATGTTGAACTGAATGGGCGCAGAGTGCTATACTTAACTAATGGTAAAAGTGATATTTATTCATGGGATGATATCAGTCTTGAAGCTTCTCCGGTCGCTGTTGTATACAGCAGGATAAGTACGGATTTCAATGAAGATTCGATAAGGAACATAATGTCTTCAAGCAATGCTGCGTATGTATATGTCGATGACATGGGTGAAGACATGAAACCTCTCTTTTCTGAAATGTGTATACAGGATTGGGAGTATGAACACATATATCAGATCGGGCAGGATGGAATGCTCGATTATATTGAGATAGAATAAGATCTATGACACAAAAAAACAGACAGATAATTAAATATGTTTTGATGGCGCTGATGGCATTTGCTGTTTCGGTTTCTATTGCGCAGATAAGCGATTACGGTATCACAGGTATAGAACTGATGTTACCATGCGTTTTTGCGCTTTCTTTTGTTGTATATAACAGGACATCAAAACTATTTTTAGGGGATTATGCTGTAAGGGCACGTAAGGACCTTCGATTTGCGATACCGCTGGGAGTTGTTATGGCACTTGGAAGTGTTATCGGAAGCAAGATAGATTTGGACGAGCGTGTTTTTGGCTCTGTCGGTGCAGCAGATTTTATATATGTGATCTTTCTTATCCCGTTTTTTACTTCAATTCTTTTGCTTCTTTTTTTTTCGCTCGGAGCGGTAACGTTAACAGGGACCGCTCAGAAAGATGATTCTTTTTCAAAGAGTAAGATAATCAAAAAATGCGCATGTTATATGGCAGTCATGCTTGTATGCTGGTTGCCTTATTTTCTTACATATTTTCCGGGTGGTATAGGCAGTGATGATTTTGAAAGCATTTCCATGTGTCTCGGGATAATCCCGTGGACAAATCATCATCCTGTATTCTTTACGGCGCTGATTAATGTATTCATAAAACTTTTTGGTAATAGTTCGCTGACTTTAGCTTTAGGGATCATGACCGGCTGTCAGATGATACTCTTCTCATTTGTATTATCACTTATACTTGTTTGGCTTGAAAAAAGAAGTGTTAAAAAAGGCTTCGTCTACACAGCACTTGGATTCTTTTGCGTTCATCCGATAATTGCGATGTATTCCATATATCTGACAAAGGATATTCCTTTTGCAATGGCGGTAATATTGCTGGTACTTTGCCTTTATGACATATGTACTTCTCAAAAGCCTAGGTATGTTGCTTTGGCGGTTCTGTCGTTGCTGACGATGATAACAAGAAATAACGGTGCATTCATGGTGGGAGCAATGGCTGTCTTTTTGCTTGTATATCTAAAAGAACACCGTAAGCAGTTGGTTATAGTCTTTTTTATCGTCTTCTTGGTCAATGCTCTTTATAAGAATGTCTTATGGCCTGCTGTCGGGATTGAGAAACAGTCTTTCGTCGAATCGGCATCGATCCCGCTTACACAGGTTGCATACACGATCTATACCGACGGAACGATAGACCCCGAATACAGGGAGTATCTTGAAAGTATTATGCCGTTTGATGAGGTTAAGAAAAACTTTCTTCCGGGATATGTTGATACATATAAGTTTGATGATTCTTTTGATGCATCTGTGATCGATGATGATCCGGGCAGATTCATAAAGATCTGGTTTAATCTTCTGGGAAGGAATTTTGGCTGTTATGTTGAAGCATATCTTTTTGAGACATGCGGGTACTGGCATTACGGTATCACAAATACGGTGGCAACTGAAGGAGTACAGCCAAACTCGCTGGGAATAACGGGAGTTGATGTTATTGACAGTGTAACAGGACACTCGCTTAAAGGGATACTCGAAGAACTGGTACTTATTGCCAGAAAGCTTCCTTTGCTCTGCATGCTGAGCCAAATGGCGATAGAGTTTCTTGCGGTCATCCTTCTTATCTTAAGATATTTAAGGGCCGGGAAGAAAAATATGGTATGTACCATGATACCGTTTGTCGCTTTATGGCTGTCGGTAATGCTTGCCACACCGGCTTATTGCCTGTTCAGATATATGTGTCCGGTATTCTTTATGTGGCCTGTTCTGATAGCACAATTTTTTGCCAATACACGTAAAGAATGATAAAATATCTTTATATGAATACTAAATCAAGAAAAAGGGGAATATATGGATAAGATCGCGGTACTTATACCCTGTTACAATGAAGAGAAGACGATAGCTAAGGTGGTTAGTGATACTATCGCTGCGCTTCCCGAGGCGGTTGTATATGTATATGACAATAACTCTTCAGACAAGACAGTGGAACTTGCCGGACAGGCAGGAGCTGTTATCAGACATGAATACATGCAGGGTAAGGGAAATGTAATCAGAAGAATGTTTCGTGAGATAGATGCGCAGTGTTACATCATGGTTGATGGAGATGACACATACCCCATGGAATATGCCAAGCAGATGAGTGATCTGGTGCTTAAGCATAATGCCGATATGGTGGTTGGTGACAGGCTTTCGAGCACATACTTCACTGAGAACAAACGCCCGTTTCACAATTTTGGAAACAGTCTTGTGAGAAAGAGCATCAACCAGCTTTTTGACTGTGACATCAAGGACATAATGACAGGCTATCGGGCTTTCAGCTATCAGTTTGTAAAAACGTTTCCGGTTTTGTCTAAAGGTTTTGAGATAGAGACCGAGATGACGATACATGCAGTCAGCAACAACATGCAGGTTGAAAATGTGATAGTCGAGTACAGAGACAGGCCGGAAGGCAGTGAATCAAAGCTCAATACCTATTCGGACGGCATGAAAGTCATATTTACTATAATACGCTTGTTCAGGGAGTATAAACCGTTTAACTTTTTCTCTCTGCTGGCGTTTATCCTTTTGGCGATTGCTGTCGGTTTCTTTGTTCCGGTATTTATTGATTATCTCAATACCGGACTTGTTGCAAAGTTCCCGACTCTTATTGCATGTGGATTCGTAGGGCTTGCCGCAGTACAGTCATTCTTTGCGGGAATGATACTGCAGAACATTGCACAGAAAAACAGAAAAGATTATGAGATGGATCTGATAAAGCTGTCCATGAGAAAGGATAAATAATGAAGATAGCAGTTGCAGGCACAGGCTATGTGGGACTGGTCGCGGGGGTATGCTTCGCGGAGGTTGGCCACGATGTTACCTGTGTCGATGTTGATGAAGCAAAAGTAAAAGTGATGGAAAGCGGTGTTTCACCGATATACGAAGACGGTCTTGAGGAACTGATGAAAAAGAACAATGCGACGGGACGTCTTCATTATACGACGGATTATGCAAGCGCATATGCAAACGCCGAAGCGATATTTATAGGAGTTGGTACTCCTGAAATGCCTGACGGCAGTGCAAACTTGAGTTATATCGCTACAGTATGCAGACAGATAGCGGAATCGGTGGAGCATGACTGTCTGGTGGTAGTAAAATCGACGGTTCCGGTAGGCACGAATGACAAGGTCGAACAGTTTATAAAGGATTCTCTTGAAAAAGATGTCAAGATCGAAGTAGCATCCAATCCGGAGTTTTTAGCGCAGGGAACAGCAGTACACGATACTCTTCATGCGGCAAGGATAATAATCGGAACAGAATCAAAGGAAGCTGAAGCCAAGCTCATGGAGATATATGAACCGTTTGGTCTTCCCATTGTTTCCGTTAAGAGAAGAAGTGCTGAGATGATCAAGTATGCATGCAACGATTTTCTTGCACTGAAGATATCATATATGAATGATATTGCAAATCTTTGTGAACTCGTGGGAGCAGACATAGAGGATGTTGCAAAAGGCATGAGCTATGATGCCAGGATCGGTGAGAGATTTTTGAATGCCGGTATCGGGTTTGGCGGAAGCTGTTTCCCCAAGGATACGAAAGCGCTTAAGTTCCTTGCGAAACAGAACGGCTATGAACTAAAGACCGTTGAAGCATGTGTTGATGTCAATACCAGACAAAAGACTAAGATGTTTAATAAGGCAAAGGACAGAATGATCACATTTGACGGACTTAAAGTTGCGGTATTGGGGTTGACTTTCAAGTCCGGCACGGATGATCTGAGAGAGGCTCCTTCGGTTGAAAATATAAAACTTCTGCTTGAGCAGGGCGCAAACATCTATGCATATGATCCTGCGGGGGTTCCGAGGGCTAAACAGCAGTTTCCTGAAGGGACTATAGGAAGAGGAAGCATCACATATGTGGATGATCCCAAGGAAGCCTTAGAGAGAGCAAATATCTGTTTCGTGTTTACCGAGTGGCCACAGATAAGAGAAGTAAAGCCTGCCAGTTACAAGGAGTTGATGAAGACGCCTCTCGTATACGACGGTAGAAATCTCTATGGACTTAAAGAGATGAAAGATGCCGGAGTAGAGTATTACAGTGTAGGAAGGTAGTGTATCGGTTTTAGAAGAAGAGAAGGATTAAGGGGATTATGAAAATACAACAATTAAGCGGAGGGTTTGCCAGTCAGGTGTTTCAGTATGTGTTCATGAGATATGGACAGATGTCTGATCCCAATGAAGAGTGGTATCTTGATGATTCGGATTTCTTTATTAAAGATAAGTATAACGGTTATGAGCTTGAGAAGGTGTTCGGAGTAAAGCCGATGCTTTTAAGCGATTACTATGAGCCGGAAAAATGGAAATCCATGATAGAACAAAAGAAAAAGGGTACGAGCATTCCGCAGATCTTAAAGGATGAAGGAATGGATATCGTTATGTATGCCGACAATGACGGCTATAAAACAGATAACCCCTTTGACGGTGAAGTGTACAGGATGCTGCCGGAAGGAGGCTTTTATCCTGAGATCGCGAAACTTGAAAAACCTGTTGTGTATTATCATGGAGAATGGGTTGAGAAAAACTGGTTTGACTGTTACAGGGATATCTTTTTAAAGGAGCTTAAGTTCCCTGAGATAAAGAGCAAACAGGCGCTGCTTTACAAAGATAAGATACTAAACGGTATTTCTGTCGGAATGCATATCAGAAGAGGGGATTATGTCAAGATTGGTATAGATCTTGACAGCAAGTATTACTTCAATGCACTCAAGGACCTTTCGGAACATTATGATGATTTTACGGTATATGTATTCTCTGATGATCTTTTCTGGTGTAATCAGAATGCTTATCAGCTCGGACTGAATTTTGCACCCAGGATCGAATATATATCGGGGAATATGGGAAAGGAAAGCTATGTTGATCTTCAGCTTATGAGTATGTGCAATGTTGTGATAATGGCAAACAGTGCATTTTCTTTCCTTGCAGGTCTTATGGATACGAGACTTGATTACTTTATCGATCCGTGGACAGGAGAATGGGGTAAATGATGATCACATATGATTATCTTATAGTAGGTGCTGGATTATATGGCGCCGTGTTCGCTCATGAGATGACAAAGAAAGGCAGACATTGTCTTGTCATTGACAGGAGGGATCACATAGCCGGAAACATCTACACTAAAAAATGGGCGGACATTGATGTACACTGGTACGGAGCTCATATCTTTCATACAAGCAATAAAAATGTTTGGGATTATGTGAATGAGTTTGCAGAGTTCAATAACTTTGTCAATTCACCGTTGGCGGTATACAAGGACGAACTTTATAATCTTCCGTTCAACATGAACACATTTTCAAAGATGTGGGGTATCCGCACTCCGGATGAGGCGAAAAAGATCATAGCAGATCAGATCGCAGCCGAAAAGATAACCGGGGATGCGAAGAATCTTGAAGAACATGCTATTTCCATGGTGGGAAGGGATGTTTATGAGAAACTAATCAAAGGTTATACCGAAAAGCAGTGGGGAAGAGACTGTAGTGAACTGCCTGCATTTATAATCAAGAGACTTCCTTTGAGATTCACATATGATAACAATTATTTCAATGACCGTTACCAGGGAATACCGATAGGCGGTTACACTCAGATAGTTGAGAAGCTCTTAGAAGGATCTCATGTGATGCTGGGTGTCGATTACAGGGATATAAAAGAAAAGCAAAAAAGCAAGACTCTGGATTTTGATTTTAAAAAGATCTTGTATACGGGAATGATCGATGAGTATTTCGATTACTGCCTTGGAGAATTGGAATACAGATCTTTAAGATTTGAGCATGCGCTTTTGGAGGGGGTAGAAAACTATCAGGGCAATGCTGTTGTTAATTATACGGAGAGACAGGTGCCCTATACAAGGATAATCGAACATAAGCATTTCGATTTCGGTAAGCAGAAGGATACGGTCATAACAAAGGAATACCCTAAGAGCTGGGTAAAGGGAGATGAACCGTATTATCCTGTAAACAATGATAAGAACAATGAACTGTATCAAAGATACAGTGAGCTTGCATACAAAGAAGAGAATGTGATCTTTGGCGGAAGGCTCGGAAAATACAGATATTACGACATGGACAAGATAATAGAGGCAGCACTGGAATGTGTCGGGAAAGAAGTTGACATACAGTAATGGCACAAAAAGTTGAATCTTCTTCACAAGTAAATAACAGCAGTGTAAGAGATCAGCATATTAACTTGATCCCGATGGACTGGATCAGCGGATTTGATGTCAGACCCGGATTCTATGAGATCAACGGGGCTACACCTATTCCGGGAGGCGTTAACTTTACTATCCAGTCGTCACAGGCAACTTATTGCGAGTTGCTGCTGTTTAACAGGCGAGAGAGCGAACCTTTTGCTATCCTCCCGTTTCCGGAGCATTATCGGATAGGAAATGTCTTTTCGATGATAGTATTCGGCGTCAGTATAGAAGGCCTTGAATACGCATATCGAATGGACGGCCCCAACGATCCTTCAAAAGGTCTTTTGTTTGACAGAGAGAATATCCTGCTTGATCCTTATGCAAAGGCGGTGGCCGGACTTCGAGAATTCGGAGTTGATGAGGTTGATTATTCCGGATACAGAGCAAGAGTTGTTAAGGATGATTTCGATTGGGAAGACAGCAGGCAGCCGCTTACTCCCATGGAGGATGTTATCATATATGAACTGCATGTTCGCGGATTCACTATGGATCCTTCTTCGGGTGTAAGATTTCCCGGAACATTTGACGGAATAAGAGAAAAGGTTCCTTATCTTAAAGCACTTGGTGTTACTGCGGTGGAACTCATGCCTATATTTGAGTTTGATGAGATGCATGATCACAGGGAATATGACGGTCATCAGCTCATAGACTACTGGGGATATAACACAGTCAACTATTTCTCGCCCAATACCGCATACTGTTCACAACCTGAATACAACAAGGAGGGTAATGAACTCAAGCGGCTTGTGAAACTGCTCAACGAGAACGGAATAGAAGTTTATCTGGACGTAGTTTTCAACCATACGGCTGAAGGAAATGAACAGGGCCCGATATTTTCTTTTAAGGGTATTGATAACAATGTATACTACATGCTGACACCCGAAGGATACTATTACAACTTCTCTGGGTGCGGAAATACACTTAACTGTAATCATCCCGTTGTGAGAAGGATGATACTCGACTGTTTGAGATACTGGGTCATTGCATACAGGATAGACGGATTCAGATTCGATCTGGCATCGATCCTTGGAAGATACAAGGACGGATCACCGATGGCCAATCCTCCTCTTTTGGAGGCACTTGCATTCGATCCCATACTCAGCAAAGTGAAACTTATCGCCGAGGCGTGGGATGCGGGCGGCATGTATCAGGTCGGTTCATTCCCCAACTGGAAGAGGTGGGTTGAATGGAACGGCAAATACAGAGATGATATCAGAAGCTTTTTGAAGGGTGATGATTATAAGGGGCAGGTGGCAGCCAACAGGATAAGCGGTTCGCCTGATATATACAATCCCGAAGACAGAGGATGTTTTGCGTCCGTAAACTTTATCACCTGTCATGACGGATTCACTCTTCATGACCTTTATGCCTATAATTGTAAGCATAATGAAGCGAACGGATGGAACAATACAGACGGAGCAAATGATAACTACTCATGGAACTGCGGATATGAGGGCGAGACTGATGATAAGGAAGTAAATGACTTAAGAGCCCGACTTGTGAAGAACGCCTGTGTTGTATTAATGCTCAGTCGCGGAATACCGATGTTTCTGGCGGGAGATGAGTTTGGCAATACACAGTTTGGAAATAACAATGCGTATTGTCATGATAATGAGATATCATGGCTTGACTGGAGCCTTCTTGATAAAAACAGAGATCTTTTTGAATTCTTCCAGTATATGATATGGTTCAGAAAGATGCATAGGATAGTAAGAGTCGATACCGAGATGTGTTCTCTCAATTATCCGTTTATTTCTCATCATGGTCTGCAGCCTTTCTGGCCTGACTATAACAGTAACCATCATTATGTCGGTATCATGTATGCGGGCAGGAACCGCAATGGTGAAGATGAGCTTGTATATGTGGCAATCAATGCGTTTTGGAATCCGCAGACATTTACCCTGCCACAGGCACCTGAGGGAAGAAGGTTTTATGTTGTCATAGATACATACAAGGAACAGAGTGTCGTTCAGGATATCATCCCCGTGCTTGGTCCGATCACCATAATGCCGAGAACGGTAATGGTAATGGAGACATATCCGATAATAGATCATTCATAATGTCGTACAAAAAAGGATAGCTTTTGGCTATCCTTTTTCTGTGCATGTCTAAGTCTAACAATAAGAGTTGAACATAAAGCCTGAATAAGCACTTGCAGTGTACGGGCTGGTATAATTCTTGCCCGGATTCTTGTAAGCCACCACAGTCTTGTTCAGATATTCAACCGGGTTAACCGAAATCTGGTTACTCTTTCTCAAAATCGATGAAGTGAATTTCTTGATAACTTCCACCGAATCTGGACCGTTTGAATTTGTTATATAGTCAGTAAGAACATCCTTGTTCATGCCAAGAGTACCGCCTTTTTCGAGCGAGATGCCCATCTTTTCCATTTCTGACTGGTAAGTTCGTGTGATTCCGTTAAGCTCTGCGAAAAGATTGTTGGTTTTCATCACATCTGCCGAATAGGTATTCATAGAGTTGATGAAGCCGTTATAACTGTCCACAAGGTTTGTTATGTTTTCAACAGCTGCTTCTATGTCAGGCTTTACTCCTACCGTTGCCGTTATACCCGGCTGTGGAGAAATATTGTTAAGTTTGATCTCAAAATGCTTATCAAGCAGGAAGATATTCGAAGGTGAACTGACATTTTCACCATTGATCACCAGTTCGGCATCTTTTGACTGCCTTGCCACGTAATCAATGCCCAGGTAGGGAACAGATCCTGAAACCTTTCTGTCACTTGAGTCTGCTATAGTAAATGCTCCGGCTGTCTCATTGGCGTGATCACCTGTCTGAAGCGATTCTATCCTGAGAGCTGCATTACCTCTGTCATCCTCCTCCACTGATGAAGAAAGACGGATGTTTGCATTGTTGATAAGTCTTGATAACTTGTTCTGTATATCGAAATTTGTTTCGCTTTCGTAGATATTATACTGGAACTCGTAACCCTGACCGCCGACTGATACATCAAATGCATATTTACCCGGAGTTATGTCTCTTGTGTCCTTTGGCAGATACATACCTAAATTTACCTGCGGAGTCGCAAGTGATTTCACTTCGATATCATATGTTTTGTTGACTGCAGTCGGTTCATTATCGTCACCGGAGTAATACTGTGCGGAAAGTATACCTTCGTCTGTAGAATAAGCTATTCGTGCATCAAGCTCCAGATTTTCTGCATCACCCATAACAGACACAATGTTATTATGGAGAACTCTGGATTCTTCTTTAAGACCGATAACACATTCTCTTGATTCTTCGGAAGTATCGATTTTGTAGAGGGGAGCATCACGATTAACCCTAACCATAGAGTTGTAGATATTCTTCAACTCAGATCGCTTATGGGCATCATAACGACTGTTGCTCTTTTGCGGAGCGTATGTCGTGAGATATTGATTGTAGACATTGCTTAGAACTAAGTTATTAGCCATATCAAGCCCCCTCCTTTCTTCCGTGATAAGAGTTTACAATCCTTTGTAAGGCTCTGACTATAATTTGCCTATAGTAATAGACAGTATTACATGCTCATCGTATCACAGTTCTTGTCAAATAGCAATAATTTTTCTAAAAATATTTTTTTTTTCTTTAATAATTCTCACAAATAGAGTAAAATTGAAATACAGTTGTATTAATATGTGGAAAGGAATAAGGATATGGATATTAATTATTTGCTTCAAATGGCGCGTAAGCAGGATTGCTCTGATCTTCATATCACGGCAGGAACAGCTTTGGCAGTGCGTCGCTATGGTATATTGAAGATACTGGAAGGAACCGAGGATTATATTCCGACACTGACTGAATCTGAGGCACTCATTCTCTCGCTTTTGGATGAAGAGCAGAAAGAGACTGTACTTAAGGGTAAGGATCTGGACGTAGGTTCCATGATGGAAGACGGAAGCCGTATAAGAATAAATATCTACCATCAGCGTAATCACCTTGCTGCCAGCATCAGACTTCTGAACAGTAAGATTCCTTCAATATCCGAGCTTGGGCTTCCCGATACCATCCTTGAGCTTGCGGATGAGTATAATGGACTTGTGCTTGTAACAGGACCTACAGGAAGCGGAAAGTCTACAACGCTTGCATCGATGGTCGAACATATCAATGCTACTACCGCTAAGCATGTAATAACTGTTGAAGATCCTATCGAGTATATATATGAACATAAAAAGGCAATGATCCACCAGAGAGAAGTTGGAAAGGATGTTGAAGATTTCGCTGTTGCACTTAGAAGCGCGCTTAGAGAAGACCCCGACATCATACTTGTTGGTGAGATGAGAGACTTTGAGACTATAAATGCAGCCATCACGGCAGCTGAGACCGGTCACCTCGTGCTTGCAACGCTTCATACATCCAGTGCCGCTCAGACTGTTGAGCGTATAATCGACGGATGTCCCGTTGATGCTCAGAACAGAGTAAGGATTCAGCTTGCAAACGTTTTAAGAGGTATTGTTACACAGCATCTTCTTCCGAGAGCCGATGGCTTCGGACGTGTAGCCGCAACTGAGATCATGATAAACAATGCGGCGGTTTCCAATATGATCCGTGAGAACAAAGCCTTCATGATCAACAATGCGATCCAGTCAGGATTCCAGCAGGGCATGCATACCATGCAGAGTGATGTACAGAGACTTGTACAGTTCGGAGAAGCTGATCCGGTATACGCTAAGAGATTCATAGTTTAGTATATAATATGAAGAAAGAGTTGTCATGGCTCTTTCTTTTTTGCGTTTATACTATATATAAGTAGTGGATCTGAAAATATTTGGAAAAATGAAAATTATGATTGACGGGACATATACCGTTATGTTATATTGATTGAGCAAAAAGACTCAGGTCTTTTTTTTGTGGACTGAAAAAATATTCTCGTGTGCGAGATTCATGGAGGTGAATAATATGCGTACCAAGATAACATTGGCATGCACAGAGTGCAAGCAGCGTAACTACAATACGACTAAGGATAAGAAGGTTCATCCTGATCGTATGGAGACAAAGAAGTACTGCAGATTCTGCAAGACTCATACTCTTCACAAAGAGACAAAGTAAGGCTTACCGGTTGGTTGGTGAAAGGAGCAGTATATGTCAGATAAGAATGAACAGAAGGAAAGCTTCTGGGATGGCGTAAAGACTGAATTCAAAAAGATATCTTGGCCTGAAAGGGCAGATCTTATCAAACAATCTATAGCAGTATTGTGTACCTCTGTTGTTGTTGGCATCATCATCGCGATCATAGATGCAGCGGTTAAGTATGGTGTTAATAATTTCTTGGTAAAATAGTGAGGAGACTGTATGGCAGAGACAGAAGCAAGGTGGTATGTTGTTCATACATACTCGGGCTATGAGAATAAGGTTAAAGCTGATATTGAAAAGACTATAGAAAATCGTAATCTTCATGATACGATACTTGAGGTCAGAGTTCCTTTACAGGATGTAGTGGAAGTCAAGAACGGATCAAAAAGAACAGTCCAGAAGAAGATGTTCCCCGGATATGTTCTTGTAAACATGGTCATGAACGATGAGACATGGTATGTTGTACGTAATACACGTGGTGTTACCGGATTCGTAGGACCCGGAAGCAAGCCGGTACCGTTGACGGAAGCTGAGATGAAGCCTCTTGGAATCAAGACAGACAATGTTACTATTGATTTCGAGGAAGGCGATATGATAGTTGTTGTAGCAGGCGCTTGGAAGGATACGGTTGGAGCAGTTCAGCGTATAGATTACAACAAGCAGACAGCAACTATAAATGTAGAACTCTTCGGAAGAGAAACACCTGTCGAGATAGGTTTCGAAGAGGTAAGAAGATATATATAGGTAACTTTCGGCTAAAGCCGATTGAAACAGTGGAAGGGCACCTATAACCCGTACCACAATATATTATTATAGGAGGAGCCGATCATGGCAAAGAAAGTAGAAGGTTATATCAAATTACAGATTCCTGCCGGCAAAGCAACACCTGCACCGCCGGTTGGTCCTGCTCTGGGTCAGCATGGTGTTAACATCGTTGACTTCACAAAGCAGTTCAATGCGGTAACAGCAGATAAGGGCGACGTTATCATACCCGTTGTTATCACAGTTTATTCGGACAGAAGTTTTAGTTTTGTAACTAAGACTCCTCCGGCAGCAGTTCTTCTTAAGAAGGCATGCAACATCAAGTCTGGTTCAGGTGTTCCGAACAAGACAAAGGTTGCTACTATCTCTAAGGACAAGCTTCGCGAGATAGCAGAGACAAAGATGCCTGACCTCAATGCTGCATCTATCGAGGCAGCTATGAGCATGATAGCAGGTACAGCACGTAGTATGGGTATCAAGGTAGAGGACTGATTTAGGAGGTAAGCTTATTATGAAACACGGAAAGAAATACGGCGAAGCTGCTAAATTGGTAGACCGCGCCAACTTTTATGAAGCAAACGAGGCTATAGGTCTTGTAAAGAAGACTGCAACAGCTAAATTTGATGAGACTGTTGAAGTTCATATCCGTACAGGATGTGACGGACGTCACGCAGATCAGCAGGTTCGTGGAGCAGTTGTACTGCCCAACGGAACAGGTAAGACTGTTAAGGTTCTTGTTTTTGCTAAGGGTGACAAGCTCAATGAGGCAGAAGCAGCTGGAGCTGATTATGTAGGCGGCGACGAACTCATCCCTAGAATCCAGAATGACGGATGGTTCGATTTCGACGTAGTAGTAGCAACACCTGACATGATGGGCGTTGTTGGTCGTCTCGGTAAGGTACTTGGTCCTAAGGGACTCATGCCCAACCCGAAGGCCGGAACAGTTACCATGGATGTTACCAAGGCTGTTCAGGATATCAAAGCAGGTAAGATCGAGTACAGACTTGATAAGGCTAACATCATTCATGTACCCGTAGGTAAGGCTTCATTCTCTGAAGAGAAGCTTACAGAGAACTACAATGCACTTATGGATGCTATCGTTAAGGCTAAGCCCAGCGCACTTAAGGGTCAGTACATCAAGAGCGTTACTCTTGCTTGCACAATGGGACCTGGCGTAAGGGTATCTGTTGCTAAGTATTAATATTTAAACATTGAAACCTTCCGAGAAATCGGAAGGTTTTTTGTTTGTATGAGATATTTCTTTGTGGTAATATATTATAGTAAATGTTTACCCTAAAATTAATGAAAAGAGGATCAGATCATGGCTTTGAAACCTATTATGAATGTCATAAAGAATGAGTCCATGGGAAGCATGCTATGCTATAAAGTACCGTGCGAGGATTTCAATAACGGATCTCAGCTCATAGTTGCTGAGTATGAAGAAGCGCTTTTCATGAAGGATGGTATCGTTGAGGAGACTTTTCAGGGAGGCAAGTACACTCTGACCACAGAGAACTTCCCGTTCCTCACGTCACTGAAGTCAACCCTGATGACAGGCGGTGTCAGTGCATACAACTGTAAGATATATTATATCAGTAAGCAGGATCATCCGGAAAAGAAATGGGGAACGAGCGAACCCATAAATATACTGGATCCTTTCTGGCAGACATACCTGCATGTTCAGGCAAGAGGGGCATATACCATAAGGATAAAGGATGGAAAGAAATTCTTCCTTAAGATGGTTGGGGCAAACAGATCAGCAAGCGATGATGACCTGGTTAAGAATTTCAGGACTGCTTTCATACAGAATATCTCAGATGAACTTGCTGCATATCTTACTTCATCTACTGAGGAGATAATCGTTGTATGTAACAGAAAGAAACTTCTGGCAGACACGCTTGCAAACACCCTTCAGCCGGTACTTGATGAGTACGGCGTTGAGTTGGTCAACTTCTATATAGAAAATATCGGTGTTGTTGACGATGAGAATCTTAAGTCCATTACAAGGATGAGAAGAGAACGTCAGGAGAGGATGTTCGAACGTCAGCAGAACATAGAGGATGAACGTATGAAGTACGGCTTGAGCAGAGAAAAGGCCGAGGCTGACAGATACGTTTCAGGTCAGGCTGCACAGGCTGATTACGAGCGTATGAAGATACGTGATCAGGACGGCAATAACGGCTGGGCTAGACAGGAAGAAGCTGAGATATTAAAGAGTATGGCAAAGAACGAAGGAAATGGCGGTGAGTTTGCCGGTGCCGGAATGGGCCTCGGAATGGGTCTTGCCATGGGAAATATAGCAAAATCGATGATGGGTGATATGTTCTCTGACGGAAACGGAGGAGTTGGACTGTCAAATCCTGTACAGGGAAATCCTACAGGAGTAAAGATCTGTCCAAAGTGTAATGCATCGGTTCCTGAAAATATGAAGTTTTGCGGATCATGCGGAAATCCGCTTGATACTCCGAAAAAAGTATGTGCCAACTGCGGAGCAGAGATACCTGATGGAATGAAATTCTGCGGTCAGTGCGGTACACCTGTTGCGGCAGGCCCCAGAGTATGCGCACAGTGCGGAGCAGAGATACCTGATGGAATGAAGTTCTGCGGAAGATGCGGAACAAGAGTAGAATAGGGGGATTGTTATGAAAAGAGCATATAAGATGATGATATCGCTGGTTGTACTCGTTGCAACAGCAGTATGCATGTTCCTCTTTGCAACAAAATATAACATGGTATTCTGGGTGAACCTGATATTTGCCATGGTTGCGGTAGTGCTTGCCTCACTGGTTATCATAGGTGTTGCTTCTGCGGAAAAACGTTTTCTTGGAATGACACTGTCAACTTATGCGTCAGTATATGTGGTAGTCGCACTCGTTGCAGCTTTCAGAATGGTATTCATCCCGGATATCCTTGTGAAAAAAGTAGCTCTTGTACATGTGATAATATTTGTCATATTCATAGTTGTTTTCTTCCTTGCAAAAGCGGAGAATGAGTTTATTACGCAGCAACAGGAGATAAGAGGCAAGGATATAGCAAATTTCAAGTTTACTTTACAGTGCATGAAAAATGCGATGTCAAAAGTGCCTTATGATGCTCCGTATAAAAAAACTGTGGAGCATGCATATGATTCACTGGCATCAGGACAGACGGTTAGTTCACCTGAGGTTCAGGATGTGGAGACTTCGATACTTGAAGCTATCGAGAAACTTGACGGGATAATCGAACAGGGAAATGAAGAAGAGATAGTTTCTGTCTGCAAGGATATCGAAAAGCTTGCGGGTGTTAGAAAAGCAAAGCTGGCATGCAAGACCGGCTTTTAGAGGAGGATAAAGGATATGAATAACAATCAACAGCCGATCTGGTTTAACACTTGGGTCATTGTCATAGCTTTCATCGTATGCTGGCCTATAGGTATAGCCCTTTTGATAGCAAGAGTCAATTCGTCAAAGCAGAACATGTTTGACGGTTCGACCACTACTAAGGTTTGCATGATAATCGGCGTTATACTGATACTGGCAGGTCTGTCATCGTTCTCTAACAGTTTTTTGGCCGGACTGTTCTATACAGCAGGCGGAGCTGCACTGATATATTACGCACAGAAGAATAAGAAGAAAGTAGAAAGATACAAAGGATATATCGATCTTATCGCTAATCAGAAGATCTACAGCTTGGATACGATCTCAAGTACGATGAACATGTCATATGATGTGGTAAAGGGCGATATTCAGACGCTAATATCAAAGGGAACGTTTAAGGGGGCATCCATAAATGAACTCTCAAGATGCATAGATATGCCTCAGATAGAGCAACAGCCTACAGCACAGGGAATCATCGGAGGATTGATCGAAGGGGCTGCCGCTGCAGCGAACCCTACTGTAACGGCCACCTGTCCCGGATGTGGAGGAACGATGGCAGCACCCAGGGGAGCAACTGTTGAATGTGATTACTGCGGAAAGATATTTACCGCTAACTAGGAGGAAATATGGATTTCTTTAATAAAGCAAAAGAATCGATAGCCAGCGCAAGCAGGGATCTTACACAGAAAGCAACGGATGCCGGCGGACTTGCGAAAGTAACAGTTCATTTAAAGGAACTCGAGAGAGATTACAACGAGCAGTTAAAGAGACTTGCGGAAACTCTGTATACGCAGCATTATAATGAAGCAAAGAGTTTATGTCCCGATGTTGTAAGCGCTATCGATGCAAACAGAAAAGAATATGAAAAGGACAAGAGAGAGCAGGCACTGTTAAAAGGCATGCGAATCTGTCCCAACTGCGGAGCTGAACAGGAAAAGCTTGCACTAAAATGTACGGCATGCGGTATAAATATGGATGATGCGGAAAAACTCATCATGCCGCAAAGTTCGGCAAAAGCTTTCTGCCCCAAATGCGGACAGGAACTTGTTGACGGAGCAAAGTTCTGCATGTCATGCGGAAATCCGATTGGATAACGATAAAATAATACTTGACAGGCACAATGAATACGTGATAACATAGGCAACGTCGTGAGACTATGCCGAAGACAGCAGGTAGGATCTTAAGATCCTCTAACGTATTCGCCTGCCGAGGAGAGGAACGTCATATTAAAATGCATGTTACCCTTCTGCTTTGGCAGAAGGGTTTTCTTTTTAGTTTTGTGGACGAAAACCCTTTCGGCTCATCAAATCTAACAGGAGGTAAAGAAAATGGCAAAGGTTGAGATCAAACAGCCTATAGTAGAAGAGATTTCTGCTGCAGTCAAGGATGCACAGTCAGTTGTGCTCGTTGATTATCGCGGACTTACAGTTGCTCAGGATACACAGCTTCGTAAGGAACTTCGTGAAGCAGGAGTTACCTACAAGGTTTACAAGAACACTATGATGAACTTTGCTTTCAAGGGAACGGATTTTGAAGCATTGGCTCCTTTCCTTGAGGGACCCAGCGCAGCTGCTATTTCCACAACGGATGCAACAGCTCCCGCAAGAGTTATCGCAAAGTTTGCTAAGACAGCGAAGGCACTTGAGATCAAAGCAGGCGTTGTTGAAGGTCAGTTCTATGATGCACAGGGTATGCAGGCTATAGCTGAGATACCTAGCAGGGAAGAACTTCTTTCAAAATTCCTTGGATCTATCCAGTCACCTATCGCAAACTTCGCTCGTTGCATGAATCAGCTTGCTGAAAAAGGCGGTGCATCAGAAGTACCCGCTAAGGAAGAAAAGGCTGAAGAAGCTCCCGCAGTTGAAGAAGCAGTAGCAGAAGCACCTGCAGCAGAAGCAGCACCCGCCGAAGAGGCAGCAGCACCTGCAGCAGAAGAAGCAGTAGCAGAAGCACCGGCTGAAGAAGCTAATGTTGAAGCGTAAAAAAGATTATTAACTAAATGTAGATATATCTACGAGTATATGAAAGGAGTCATAACAATGGCAAAGTTATCAACAGCAGAAATCATTGATGCTATCAAAGAGTTAACAGTATTAGAGTTAAATGACCTTGTAAAGGCATGTGAAGAAGAGTTTGGCGTATCTGCAGCAGCAGGCGTTGTAGTTGCAGCAGCAGGTGCTGGCGCAGGCGCAGCAGCAGCTGAGGAGAAGGACGAGTTCGATGTAGAACTTACAGAAGTAGGTCCTAACAAAGTTAAGGTTATCAAGGTTGTACGTGAAGCTACAGGTCTTGGACTTAAGGAAGCTAAGGATCTTGTTGATGCAGCTCCCAAGGTTATCAAGGAAGCAGCAGCTAAGGCTGAAGCTGAAGACATCAAGACAAAGCTCGAGGCAGAAGGCGCTAAGGTTACACTTAAGTAATTGGCATGACACTTATTCCCGGAGGTTGAAAAACTTCCGGGATTTTGCTTTTTAAGGGACTCTATTAAAAGTTTCTTAAATAGAAAAATAGTCCTTGACATCAAAAATTGATTTGTAGTATTATGGATGATGCACTATTGTGGTGTGCTATGCACGAAAGTAGTGTCTAAAATTATAGAACGGGGTGAATTGTCAATGGAAAAGAACAGAATACGTCCTTCTTTGCATACGAAAAAGATGCGTATGAGTTACTCACGTCAGAAAGAAGTTTTGGAGATGCCAAACCTCATTGAAGTCCAGAAAGATTCTTATCGCTGGTTTCTTGAAGAAGGTTTGAAAGAAGTCTTCGACGATATTTCTCCTATCGCGGATTACAGCGGACATCTCAGTCTTGAGTTTGTGGATTTCGAACTGTGTGAGGATGATGTTAAGTATTCTATTGAGAAGTGCAAGGAAAGAGATGCAACATATGCTGCTCCTCTTAAGGTTAAAGTGCGCCTTTTCAATAAGGATAAGGATGAGATCAGTGAACATGAGATATTCATGGGTGATCTTCCGCTTATGACGAAGACCGGTACCTTTGTTATAAATGGTGCGGAGCGTGTAATCGTCAGCCAGTTAGTACGTTCACCCGGCATATATTATGATATAGCTCATGATAAGCTTGGTAAGAAACTGTATTCATGTCAGGTTATCCCCAACAGAGGTGCATGGCTTGAGTATGAGACGGATTCTAACGATGTTTTCTATGTTCGTGTAGACAGAACCCGTAAGGTTCCGATCACCGTACTTATCAGAGCACTCGGCATCGGCTCTAATGATGAGATCAGAGAGCTGTTTGGCGACGAGCCTAAGATCGAAGCCAGCTTCGGAAAGGATGTTGCTACAAATTATCAGGAAGGTCTTCTTGAATTATATAAGAAGATCCGTCCCGGCGAACCTTTAAGCGTTGAAAGCGCTGAAAGCCTTATAACGGCAATGTTCTTTGATCCGAGAAGATATGATCTTGCCAAGGTCGGAAGATATAAGTTCAACAAGAAGCTGATGTTCAGAAACCGTATCAAAGATCAGATCCTTGCTGAAGACGTTATCGATATCAATACTGGTGAGGTTATAGCTGAAAAGGGAACGAAAGTAACACGTGAACTTGCCGATACAATCCAGAATTCGGCAACACCTTACGTTTACATACAGACCGAAGAGAAGAATGTCAAAGTTCTTTCAAACCTTATGGTCGATATAACTAACTTCGTTGAATGCAAGCCCAAGGAGCTTGGCGTAACGGAATTGGTTTATTATCCTGTGCTTGAAAAACTCATTGAAGAGTTCGGTGATGATGCAAGATCCCTTGCTGAAGCTATTCAGAAGAATATCCATGAGCTTATTCCCAAGCACATAACTAAGGAAGATATAATTGCTTCAATTAACTACAATATCCATCTTGAGTATGGAATCGGAAATAAAGATGATATTGATCACCTTGGAAACAGACGTATACGTGCGGTCGGAGAGCTTCTCCAGAACCAGTATCGTATAGGTTTGAGCAGACTTGAAAGAGTTGTCAGAGAACGTATGACAACACACGATACCGAGGATGTATCAGCTCAGCAGCTTATCAATATTAAGCCCGTTCAGGCAGCTGTCAAGGAATTCTTCGGATCTTCACAGTTGTCACAGTTCATGGATCAGAACAACCCTCTTGGTGAGCTGACTCATAAGCGTCGTCTTTCAGCACTCGGTCCCGGTGGTCTTTCAAGAGATCGTGCCGGATTCGAGGTACGAGACGTACACTATTCTCATTACGGAAGAATGTGTCCTATCGAGACACCTGAAGGTCCCAACATCGGTCTTATCAACTCGCTTGCTTCCTATGCAAGGATCAATGAGTACGGATTTGTTGAGGCACCTTATCGTAAGATAGACAAGACTGATCCGGAGAATCCGCGTGTAACAGAAGAAGTTATCTACATGACAGCGGATGAGGAAGATAATTATCATGTAGCTCAGGCTAATGAGCAGCTTGATGCTGAAGGGCATTTCGTCAGAAATTCCGTATCAGGTCGTTATAAAGATGAGACACAGGAGTATCCCAAGACCATGTTTGATTACATGGATGTATCTCCTAAGATGGTATTCTCTGTTGCTACGGCTCTTATCCCGTTCCTTGAGAACGATGATGCTAACCGTGCCCTCATGGGTTCAAACATGCAGCGTCAGGCGGTTCCGCTTCTTATGACGGAAGCACCCGTTGTAGGTACAGGTATTGAGAACAAGGCAGCAGTCGATTCTGGTGTCTGTGTGGTTGCTACAAAACCCGGAACAGTAACATACGTTGCATCCGATCTTATAAACGTTACGGCAGATGATGGCGAGAAGATGACATATAAGTTATCTAAGTTCTCAAGAAGTAACCAGTCTAACTGCTATAACCAGAAGCCCATAGTTGTAAAGGGTGACCATGTTGAAGAAGGTCAGGTTATCGCTGACGGTCCTTCAACAAGCGAAGGTGAACTTGCTCTCGGTAAGAACCCGCTTATCGGATTCATGACCTGGGAAGGTTACAACTACGAGGATGCTGTTCTTTTAAGCGAGAGACTTGTTCAGGATGATGTATATACATCAGTTCATATAGAAGAATATGAAGCAGAAGCAAGAGATACAAAGCTCGGACCCGAAGAGATCACACGCGATGTTCCCGGTGTCGGAGAAGATGCTCTTAAGGATCTTGATGACAGAGGAATCATTCGTATAGGTGCAGAGGTTCGTGCAGGAGATATCCTTGTAGGTAAGGTTACACCTAAGGGTGAGACAGAGCTTACTGCAGAAGAAAGACTTCTTCGTGCGATCTTCGGTGAGAAGGCTAGAGAAGTAAGAGATACATCTCTTAAAGTTCCTCACGGAGAATACGGTATCGTTGTTGATGCTAAAGTATTTACAAGAGAAAACGGCGATGAGCTTTCACCCGGTGTGAACCAAGCCGTTAGAATTTATATAGCTCAGAAGAGAAAGATATCCGTCGGTGATAAGATGGCAGGTCGTCATGGTAACAAGGGTGTTGTTTCCCGTGTATTGCCTGTAGAGGATATGCCTTATCTTCCTAACGGACGTCCGCTCGATATCGTACTTAATCCTTTGGGCGTTCCAAGCCGTATGAATATCGGTCAGGTCCTTGAGATCCACTTAAGCCTTGCTGCAAAGGCACTTGGATTCAACGTTGCAACACCTGTCTTTGACGGTGCGAACGAAAAAGATATCATGGATACTCTTGATCTTGCCAATGACTATGTAAATCTTCCTTTTGATGATGAAGAAGCAGCAAAATGGAAGGCTGATGATATAAAGGTAACGGCAGACGGAAAAGACTGGAACGGAGATACGTTCAAGGGCATACATGGAGAAGAGCTTCTCCCTGAAGTACTTGACTATCTTGCAGAGAATCTTGAGCATAGAAAACTCTGGAAGGGCGTACCGCTTTCAAGAGACGGTAAGGTAAGACTTCGTGACGGTAGAACAGGAGAGTATTTTGACAGCCCTGTTACAATAGGTCACATGCATTACCTGAAGCTCCACCATCTGGTAGATGATAAGATACATGCACGTTCAACCGGTCCTTACTCGCTTGTAACACAGCAGCCTCTCGGTGGTAAGGCACAGTTCGGTGGACAGCGTTTCGGTGAAATGGAAGTTTGGGCTCTTGAGGCATATGGTGCATCATACACACTTCAGGAGATCCTTACAGTTAAATCCGATGATGTTATCGGACGTGTTAAGACATATGAAGCTATCATTAAGGGAGACAATATCCCTGAAGCAGGTATACCTGAATCATTCAAGGTATTGCTGAAAGAGTTGCAGTCACTCGGACTTGATGTGAGAGTACTCCGTGAAGACAATACGGAAGTTCAGATCATGGAATCGGTTGACTACACAGATACAGATTTCAGATTCATGAATGATGATCGCAACTTCAACCGTGGAGATGAGGATTTCTCGGCACATGGTTATCAGCAGCAGGAATTTGATGAAGAGAGCGGTGAACTCGTAAACAGCGAATTCGAAGATGAGTATGAAGGTGATTTTGATGCAGAACCGGACGAATTCGTAGAGAGCTTTGACGAGTAATAACTGATAAACTGATAAGGAGAGCAAAACAATGCCAGATATGAAACAAGAAGGATACCAGCCGATGACATTTGATGCCATTAAGATTGGTCTCGCTTCACCTGAAAAGATCAGAGAGTGGTCAAAGGGCGAGGTAACCAAGCCCGAGACTATCAACTATAGAACTCTTAAGCCTGAGAAGGAAGGTTTGTTCTGTGAGAGAATATTTGGTCCCTCAAAGGATTGGGAGTGTCATTGTGGTAAGTATAAAAAGATACGTTACAAGGGTGTTATCTGTGATCGTTGTGGCGTAGAGGTTACAAAGGCAAATGTTCGTAGAGAACGTATGGGACACATAGAGCTTGCTGCTCCTGTCTCTCATATTTGGTATTTCAAGGGTATCCCCAGCAGAATGGGACTCATCCTTGACCTTTCACCCAGAGTGCTTGAGAAGGTGCTGTACTTTGCAGCATACATAGTACTTGATCCGGCTGATACCAAGCTGGAATATAAGCAGATCCTTACCGAGAAAGAATATGGAGATGCAAGAGAAGAATATGGCAACAAGTTCCGTGTAGGAATGGGTGCTGAAGCTATCAAGGAATTGCTTGAAGCAATAGATCTTGACGCTGAGGGCGATGAGCTTAAGGCTGCTCTTAAGGAGTCTACAGGTCAGAAGCGTGCAAAGATCATCAAGAGACTTGAAGTTGTTGAAGCATTCCGTGGTTCGGGAAACAAGCCTTCATGGATGATAATGGATGCCATACCGGTAATCCCTCCGGATCTTCGTCCCATGGTACAGCTTGACGGTGGCAGATTTGCAACAAGTGATCTTAACGATCTTTACAGACGTATAATAAACAGAAACAATCGTCTTAAGAGACTTTTGGAACTCGGTGCGCCTGATATCATTGTAAGAAATGAGAAGCGTATGCTTCAGGAAGCTGTTGACGCACTTATCGATAACGGCAGAAGAGGCAGACCTGTAACAGGACCCGGTAACAGAGCACTTAAGTCTCTGTCAGATATGTTAAAAGGTAAGGGCGGTCGTTTCCGTCAGAACCTGTTGGGTAAGCGAGTAGACTATTCAGGACGTTCGGTTATCGTCGTTGGTCCCGAACTTAAGATATATCAGTGCGGTCTTCCCAAGGAAATGGCTATCGAGCTCTTCAAGCCCTTCGTTATGAAGGAACTTGTTGGCAGAGGTATATCACAGAATATCAAGAATGCAAAGAAGCTTGTTGAGAGACTTGATACAAGCGTATGGGATGTGCTTGAGGAAGTTATTGCAGAGCATCCTGTTATGCTTAACCGTGCTCCTACATTGCACAGACTTGGTATTCAGGCATTCGAGCCCATTCTTGTAGAAGGTAAGGCTATCAAGCTTCATCCTCTCGTATGTACAGCTTTTAATGCCGACTTCGATGGTGACCAGATGGCAGTACATCTTCCGCTTTCAGTTGAGGCGCAGGCAGAGTGCAGATTCCTTCTGTTATCTCCCAATAACCTCCTTAAGCCTTCGGATGGTGGTCCTGTTGCCGTTCCTTCACAGGATATGGTCCTTGGTATCTACTATCTTACACAGGAGAGAGGTACCAGCGTAGGAGATGCTACTCCTGTAGCAGGTGAAGGAAGATTTTATAAGAACCTTAACGAAGCTATCCTCGCATATGAGAACAAGGCATGTACTCTTCATTCACGTATCAAGGTAAGAGTTACCAAGACAATAGATGGAGAAGAGGTTACAGATATAGTTGAGTCTACACTCGGAAGATTCATTTTCAATGAGATCCTTCCTCAGGATCTTGGATTTGTAGACAGAACAAAGCCTGAGAACAAGCTTAAGCTTGAAGTAGATTTCCATGTAGGTAAGAAGGGCCTTAAGCAGATACTTGAAAAAGTAATCAATACACACGGCGCTTCTGTTACCGCAGAAGTTCTTGATAACATAAAGGCTACCGGTTATAAGTATTCTACCAGAGCAGCCATGACGGTTTCTATTTCAGATATGACGGTTCCGGAGCAGAAGCAGGCTATGCTTGATGCAGCTCAGGAGACTGTTGATAAGATCGCTAAGAACTACAGACGTGGTCTTATAACTGAAGAAGAGAGATATCGTGCAGTAGTTGAGACTTGGAACGAGACTGATGCTCAGCTTACAAAAGTTCTGCTTGACGGTCTTGATAAGTATAACAATATCTTCATGATGGCTGATTCCGGAGCCCGTGGTTCCAACCAGCAGATCAAGCAGCTTGCAGGTATGCGTGGACTTATGGCTGATACAACAGGTAGGACCATCGAGTTGCCTATCAAGTCAAACTTCCGTGAAGGTCTTGACGTTCTTGAGTATTTCATGTCAGCGCATGGTGCTCGTAAAGGTCTTTCAGATACAGCTCTTCGTACAGCCGACTCCGGTTACCTTACTAGACGTATGGTAGACGTATCACAGGAACTTATCATCCGTGAGAAAGACTGCTGTGAAGGCAAGGAAGAGATATATGGTATGACTGTTAAGGCATTCATGGACGGTAAGGAGACCATCGAAAGCCTTAAGGACAGAATAACAGGCAGATATGCATGTGATACCATCGAAGATACAGAAGGTAATGTTATCGTTAAGCGTAATCATATGATAACACCTTCAAGAGCAGCAAAGATCCTTTCTACTGGTGTTGAAGTTAAGAAGAATGGTGAGAAAGTACCTTATACAGTAGACGGTGAACTTAGAAAAGATGCAGCTGTAAAGATACGTACAATACTTACATGTCATTCAAAAGACGGTATCTGTGCTAAATGTTACGGTGCAAACATGGCGACCGGTGAAGCAGTTCAGGTAGGTGAGGCAGTAGGTATCATAGCTGCTCAGTCAATCGGTGAACCCGGTACACAGCTTACCATGAGAACATTCCATACCGGTGGTGTTGCCGGTGATGATATCACTCAGGGTCTTCCCAGAGTAGAAGAGTTGTTTGAAGCTCGTAAGCCCAAGGGACTTGCTATCATCGCTGAGTTCGGCGGAACAGCAACCATCAAGGATACAAAGAAGAAGCGTGAGATCATCATCACAAATGATGAGACAGGTGAGTCTAAGACATACCTTATCCCTTACGGATCACGTATAAAGGTTCTTGACGGAACAGTACTTGAAGCAGGTGATGAGCTTACAGAAGGTTCTGTTAACCCTCATGATCTTCTTAAGATCAAGGGAATAAGAGCAGCTCAGGATTATATGCTTCGTGAAGTACAGCGTGTATACAGACTTCAGGGTGTTGATATAGCAGATAAGCATATCGAAGTTATCGTTAGACAGATGCTTAAGAAAGTAAGAGTAGAGGAGAACGGTGATGCAGAATTCCTTCCCGGAACACTTGTTGATGTTCTTGAGTTCGAGGAGATCAATGAGAGATTAAGAGCTGAAGGCAAGGAAGAAGCTACCGGTACACAGATCATGCTTGGTATCACCAAAGCGGCTCTGGCTACCAACTCATTCCTTTCAGCAGCATCATTCCAGGAGACTACTAAGGTTCTTACCGAAGCTGCTATCAAGGGTAAGGTAGATCCACTTATCGGTCTTAAGGAAAATGTAATCATCGGTAAACTGATACCTGCAGGTACAGGTATGAAACGTTACAGAGATGTTAAGCTATCAACTGATGACAGACTTGCAGCAGCAATCGAGGCTAAGAAAGCTCTTGAAGCTGCAATAAAGGAAGAATCTTATGACATTGATGAAGATGTTGAGGATGTTGTAGAAGAAGTCGAAGAGGTTGAAGTAGAAGTTTCTGAAACCGAAGAAGTTTAATAAGACATGATTTAAGGGAGTCCGATTGGACTCCCTTTTAGTATGTACAAAGATCACGAGTAATTGTTATTTGACCACATCTACACTAAAATCGATCTCCGGCTGGGAAATATATACCAGTTTCCATGAGCTGATCTTGAAAAAGTTATCTGAATCCGATACAGGATATGTGGGTTCTACTATAACTTCAAGGCCCTGATAATCAGTAACGGGTATGAGGATCTCGGAATCGACAGACAGACATTTTTCTATATAGGATGCTTCATCGTGTGAAGAAGCATATATATCCATGAATTCCTTATCTATTTTTGACAGTCTTTCATGTGCTTCGTTGCATGCCTCATAATATGCTACATTTTTTTCAACGGACTTGTCAGTCAGTTTTTTGTCTGCCAGCGCAGAAGATAATGAAAGGACAGCAAAACTGACGAGACTTAATACAACGAATATGAGAAGCAGTGAAGAGGTCCCAAGATTCAGATTTACTCGATTAGTCTTTGCTGACATCGGCTTTAGACCTCCTTTCATAGCGCTTGATCTCCATCTCAAGATATGTTTTTTCTTTTTTTGTGTCTGAAATGGAAACGGATGATCTTATAAAGTCATCGTCTTTTGAGACATTTGAACTTATACAATATGAAGCAAAAGAAGGATCACACTGCTTTAGAGTGTCATCATAATATGTGACCTCAGTACGTATATCGTCAGGATCACAGCTGTAGAACCACTCCGAATAGTTGGAAAGTAAAACAGAGGCGTGACCAAGATGCCTGCTGTTTGTATTTGTGTTATGCGCACCAACAAAAAGAGAGAGGCATACAGCCCCTGCTATGGCAAAAAACAATAATGCGATTAGTAGTTCCATAAGGAACAGACCTGCTTTGGATTTATGCATTTTGCTCCCCTGTCAGTCACACTTGGATGATATATTAACAACCATGGTGGATCCGTATATATCTGTGATGCTGTATCTATACATTCCGTTTTCGGCATCGGTAACACTGAATGAAATGATAGGCAGAAGCTTTTTCCCGGCTTTGGGACTCAATTTGCTTTCTGCTTTTGCATAGAGTTCCTTAAGATATCCGTTATCCATATATATATAGGTATAGTAATCGATGTCATTATATGTGCTTGATATACGCAAGGCATTATCATCGCCAAATTCAATGATATCCATAGCACCCGAGTTGTCGCTTTGTCTTACTTTCTCAGTGATATATGAAGCTGAAGTTGATATGTTGAAGTGCTCTTCATAATTATCTACGGTTTTTCTGTAGATATTTGCTCCAAATGCGATCAGAAGCATGGAGCAGATCGCGAAGACAGCAAAAAGTGTAAGGACGAACAGCGTGTCGACTATGTGTTTGTTCTCTATCTGTCGCATCATTTAACGTTGCCCTTCCTTATGATCGTATAGTTTGGATATATGTTATTACCTATGGGTTGATAATCGATTATATAGACAGATGTATCATATGAAAGCCCGTAATGAGTCTCTATGTATTCAAGAGATGGAGGATAGAAACCTTCGAGCGCATAGCAATGCATGACATCTCTTTCCATTGCATTTCTTAATGCCTGCTCCTGTCTGTCACCGTTTCCGGTGTCCATAAAACGTACACCCAGCATAAAGACTGTAATACATGCAATAAATAAAAGGATACCTGCGTAAATCGTATTGAATTTGAATCTTTTCTTTTTGGTGAAACGATTCATATAACTATCCTTTCGATCATCCCAGACCTGACATTATACCCATAAGCGGGAGTATTACAGAAAGAAGGATCATTCCGACTATCAGAGAAAGAGATATTACCAATGTGGGTTCTATGATGCTGATGAAATTATTCAGTCTTCTGTCAGTATCTTCCTCATAATATGTAGCTATCTTATCAAGAACGACATCAACATTTCCGGATTTAACGCCGACAAATATCATTCGTGAATACAAATGATTAAATATGCCAGCTTTGTTAAGTGCTTCGGAGAAGTTGCTTCCGTCTACTATATGCTGTTTAAGATCTTCTATCTGCTGTCTTACTTCCTTGTGTTCTACAAGTTCATCTGTAAGATCCAGAGCTGTGTAGATCTTCATTCCGCTTGCAAGTGTTAAAGACATGCCTCGTGCAAATCTTCCGTATGCTATATCTCTTTGGAATGCTCTCGTTGGAGGGAAAGCAGTCAAAAACTTGTTACGCAGTTTTCTTCCGTCATCGGTCTTTGAAATGACGAAGAACAGCACCATCAGTGCTACTACCACAATCACAAATGCAAAAGAGTATGTCTGTATATCCTGTCCGATCGATAACAGTGAAGCTGCAAATCCGCTCATCTGTGTACCAAGCTGAGAAAAAACTTGATTGAAGAGCGGAAGTACCTTGGTGACAAGAATGATTATTATCAGTAACATCATAACTATCATGACAACGGGATAAGTAACTGCGCTTCTTATGTTGTCTGATATATATTCTTCATGTTCATAATAATGACAAAGAGCAACAAGGACATCATCGAGCTGTCCTGTCTCTTCACCAAGTGCGATCATGTTTATAACATATGTCGGGAAATAGCCGCTGCTTTTAATACAAGTGGAGAAGTTTTCTCCTAAACGGCTGTACTTCAACAATTCTTCCAGCACTTCCTTTGTAGCGGCGTCTTTTGTGTCTGAGAGCATAAGTTCAAGACCGTCTTTAGGTGTTATTCCGGCCTTGATTATCATGGCCATCTGGTCACAGAATGCAGCTATTTCCTGTTTTGAAAGTAGTTTTTGTTTTGTGTTTTTCATTTTCTAAAAAGAACCATTCCCTCAATACATATATTTTGTAACGTAATTATCGCCTTCACCTATGAAGGACTTAAGACTGTTCTCTGACATATTTGCTGCAAATGTAGGATCCATCAGTTCCCAGTTGATACCGTCAAATTTGATCATACCGTTAACCCATCCCACATCTTTTATATATGTAGATATCCATGCGTGATATGCATCTCCTGCATATCCGATCTCAAGTCTTGTTGGTATGCCTTGGCTTCTTAGCATTGCAGCCATTAAAGAAGCATAATCAAAGCATATGCCTTTACCGGATGAGAGGACCTTGTCCACATCGGGTACATAGGTAGACTCTACATTTTCGGCTTTTTCGTGATCATATGTGATATTGCTTATCACATAATTATATACCAAAGATATTGCTTCGGCATCATTATTTGCAGGACTGACCAGTTCGCTGGCTAGTTCTACTGTTTTGCTGTTTTCATCAAAATTAACATACTGGTTGGGATAAAGATAAGGGGCATATTCGTCGATATTATCTATAGAGAAATCTTCACAAAATAACACGGAATAGTCGTTTCCACTGATAAGTTCATATATACCGACATTATAAGTACCGGGACCTCCTGTGAGGGGAAATGTGTCAGACACGTTCTTGGTAAGGTCGTAGGTATATGCTGTATCATCCGGAGTTGTGAGCATGATACGTGTTCGAGAGGCATCACCTGTATATTTCACACAGATGTAACCATCGGATGTATTGGAAATATCTATAGTTACGGTATCTGTTCCGATTGTCTGCGTTCCGCTTGCTTTTGGAACAAGACATGAGATGGTATTATCACGACTGCCCTTGGATGAAGGCTCGGATGATGTAGCCGGCTCTTCTGAAGCGGCTGTGACTGACTTATCAAGTACAGGCATGCTTTCAGAACTCCCGTCTGAACCGCATGCGACAAGGAGTGCGGACATACTCGCTATAATAATTGAAGAAAACACTTTGCTAGCCATATGACCTTCCTCGTAATAGCTGAATATATAAGCTTAATAAGCTATGTATTATATTATAAATGCATATGTTATAAAATGGAAGAATGGCATGTGACGTTTGGTACTAAAGTACCATAATATACATATAAAATTTGTGCATTATGACATTGCTACAAATCTTAAGAAATGTTAAGGTTTAATCAAGATCTATTACACTTCAAATGTTAAGATTTCTTAAGAATAATAGAATATATAAAAAAGAACATAATTGGAATGAAATTTGGAATAAACGAGGTACCAATATGAAAAAGAAGAAAGTGGACAAAATAATTAAAGGTGTAGTTACTGCCGGAGTAGCACTCGGCGGAGCCAGCTTCATGACAGACGCTGACATGGTATATGCGGCTGAACTGGATGAAGAAAGTGATACTACTGCCGAAAGCCAACTTGAACAGGGGGAATCAACAACCGAGTCAGAATCTGAGTCGGTTACTGAAGATGTGGATGAGTCTACAAATGAACAGAATGGAACAGGCGATGAATTAACTTCTAATGAAACATCTGAATCAGAAAATGTTATACAGGATCAGGAAGGGGAATCATCCGAAAACGAAGTCGAGCAGAATATAGATCAGGAATCCAATAATGACGGAGCAGAGGCTGAAAATCCTGAAACCAGCGATGCGACACAGGATGAAGATCTTACTTCTGAAGCAGTTGTGGAAGATGAGATAACAAGCGATGCTGTTGATGAAATGGGTTCTGAAACAATAGAATTTCAAACTATGACAATCGTCGGTGGCGGAATGCGTGCTATGATGGCTTCGATTCCTGCAAACGAGAATGGTGAGAATGAGGAAGAATCGTTATCTACCTCAACAAGCATATCTGAAGCAGAATCATTGTCGATTTATGAGAGCGAATCACTGGCTGATTATCAGACAGAAATGGATGCCGCTCTTTATAACAATGATGTTATTAAGCAGGAGTATCTGGATAACTATAACACATCTAATAAACTGGTTTTCAATGTTAAAACATGGGATCAGATAAAGGCAATCGCAAAGACATGGATAACCAATGCTCTTGTTTTGGATGGAGCAACGGACATCACATTCCTTAGAAACCAGACAACAATTAAGCCCAAAACACCGGGTACTAATACGGTTAACTATGAAGATCACTACTTTAGCGTAACATATAAAGATAAAGCAGGAGTGGAACATACAGAGTATTATGATACATCACAGGTAAATTCCAAGGATCAGTTTGTTAATTCCGGTAATCCTACAGATCAGGATAGTAAAAGAATGGTCGTATTAAAGAAGAATCCGGAACTTGATGAAGATGGCAATGTTCATAAGAGTGGAGAGTACATATACTTTGTGCCGGAGAATCCGGGGAGTGATGATTTATCAGGTGGAAATAAAAAGGGATCTGTTATTCTCATGTTTGATAAAACGTCCTATGTTAAAGAGGAGTTTACTTCTACACTTGATTCTTTAAGTGAAGCTGCACGTGTTAAAGAAAGCGAGAGCTTGAAGAATAGCACCAGTGCCTCAAGATCAGAAAGCAGAAGTGAATCACAGCAGGCATCAGAAGCTGTAAGTGCAGTTGCAAGTGAAAGTGCATCAGAGAGCAAAGCAACTAGCGAGTCAGCTAGTGCATCAGATAGTAAGATAGCAAGTGAGATTGCAAGTGCAAGTGAGGCAGCAAGTACATCGGCAAGCTTGGAAGCAAGCGAAGCAGCAAGTACATCGGCAAGCTTGGAAGCCAGTGAAGCAGCGAGTACATCATCAAGCCTTGCAGCGAGTGAAGCAGCAAGTACATCAGCAAGTACCGCAGCAAGTGAGGCGGCAAGTACTGTAGCAAGTACCGAGGCCAGCACGATCGCAAGTACATCAGCAAGTACCGCAGCGAGTGAAGCAGCAAGTACGTCATCAAGCCTTGCAGCAAGTGAAGCAGCAAGTACATCGGCAAGCTTGGAAGCCAGTGAAGCAGCAAGTACATCATCAAGCCTTGCAGCGAGCGAAGCAGCAAGTACATCGGCAAGCTTGGCAGCAAGTGAGGCGGCAAGTACATCATCAAGCCTTGCAGCAAGTGAGGCAGCAAGTACATCATCAAGCTTGGCAGCAAGTGAGGCGGCAAGTACGTCATCAAGCCTTGCAGCAAGTGAGGCAGCAAGTACATCGGCAAGCTTGGAAGCAAGCGAAGCAGCAAGTACATCGGCAAGCTTGGAAGCAAGTGAAGCAGCAAGTACATCATCAAGCCTTGCAGCAAGTGAGGCAGCAAGCACATCGGCAAGCCTTGCAGCAAGTACATCATCAAGCTTGGCAGCAAGAGAGGCAGCAAGTACGTCA